>Ga0180732_1001679_pt1 | contig 13048 bp, 9 predicted proteins | sample KR11_01MetaG_FD_148674 | JGI IMG/M metagenome (GOLD analysis project Ga0180732, IMG submission 148674) | Groundwater microbial communities from the Olkiluoto Island deep subsurface site, Finland - KR11_0.1 MetaG | ecosystem: Environmental > Aquatic > Deep subsurface > Groundwater | place...
ATACAATCTTGGCGACTGACGAAGACCGCGAAGGAGAATCAATCGCTTGGCATTTACAAGAAGCCTTAAAATTAAAAAATCCTCAAAGAATTGTATTCCACGAAATTACCAAAACAGCAATTGACCAAGCTCTAAAATCACCAAGACGTATTGATATAAACTTAGTAAATGCACAACAGGCTAGACGTATTTTAGATAGAATTGTTGGCTACAAACTTTCGCCATTTTTGTGGAAAAAAATTGCCAAAGGCCTTTCAGCCGGCAGAGTGCAGTCTGTTGCCGTAAGATTAATTGTTGAGAGAGAAAGAGAAATTGAAAAATTTACGGCGCAGGAATATTGGAGCATTGAAGCATTGCTGAAAAAACTGAATAAAGAGTTTACTGCCCTTTTAATAAAAAAAGATGGAAAAGTAATTGATAAGTTAGAAATAAAAAATAAAATTGAGGCAGATAAAATTTTACAGGATTTGAATAATGCAGATTATGCTGTTGAATCGGTAGAAAGAAAGGAGACAAAAAGACATCCTGCTCCCCCGTTTACCACAAGCACATTGCAACAGGCGGCTTGGCAAAGATTTAAATTTTCTGCAAAAATGACGATGTCTTTAGCTCAGCGGCTCTATGAAGAAGGTAATATCACCTACCACAGAACTGATTCATTAAATTTGTCTGAAATGTCGCTATCCTCTGCCAAAAATTTTATTGAAGAAAAATACGGGAAAAATTATTGGGCGGGGAAAATAATAAAATACAAAACAAAAAGCAGTGGAGCTCAGGAAGCTCATGAAGCAATCAGGCCGGCTTATGCTGACCGAACGCCGGAATCGCTAAAAGGGATTGACGCAAGGCAGTTAAAACTTTATACATTAATATGGCAAAGATTCATCGCCTGCCAGATGGCGCCAGCTGTTTTTGATTCCATTTCAGCAGATATAAAAGCAAACTGCTATACCTTTAGGGCTAATGGGCAAACCTTAAAATTTGACGGATTTCTAAGGGTTTATCCGACAAAATTTGAAGAGACAGAATTGCCAGACTTAGAAAAAAAAGACGAATTAGATTTGATAAAACTAAATTCTCAACAACATTTTACAGAACCGCCGGCAAGATACACTGAAGCCAGCTTAGTAAAAACTTTGGAAAAATACGGCATAGGCAGGCCGTCAACCTACGCTCCGATTATATCTACCATACAGGACAGAAACTATGTAAGCGAAAACGACCAAAAAAGATTTTTCCCAAGCGAGATGGGAATAATAGTTAATGATGTTTTGGTAAAAAACTTTCCAGAAATCGTTGATATTGATTTCACAGCAAGAATGGAAAAAGAATTAGATGAAGTGGCAGAAGGCAAAGACACTTGGGAAAAAACTTGTAGAGATTTTTATAATCCTTTTGCTAAAAATCTGGATGAAAAATATAAAAAAGCCGCGAAAATAGATTTAACACAAAAAACAAATAAAATTTGCCCAAAGTGCAAAGGACCATTGATTGAACGACTTGGAAGATTTGGCAGATTTTACGCGTGCTCAAAATTTCCTGAATGCAAATATACAGAATCTATTGAGGGCGACCCAGATACTTTAAATATAAAATGCCCTAAATGCAAAGAAGGAAAAATAACCGGGAAAAGAACAAAAAAAGGAAAAACATTTTACGGATGCAATCGTTTTCCAAAATGCGATTTTGCTTTATGGGATAAACCCATAGATGAGTTTTGTCCAAAATGCGATTCTATGTTGATAGAAAAAGGCAATACCCATCGGGGCACAAACAAAATTAAATGCTCAAATAAAGAATGCGATTTTGTTAAAAACTAATAATGTCAAATGATATACAAAAAATAATCCGCCAGCTGGCGGAGAGAAGCTCTGACCCAAAACTAATTGAGAGCGCTTTTAAATTTGCAAGTGAGGCATACAAAGAAAAATATAGACTTTCTGGAGAAAATTATATTCTTCACGCCACGAGAGTAGCTTTAGCGCTTGATAAAATGAACCTTGACCCAACAACAATTGCTTTTGGACTTATTCATGACGTAGTAGATGATATCCCTACCTCTGCCAAAATAGTTGAAACAAAAGAGATTGAAAAAAAATTTGGCAAAGAAATGGGTCTCTTGATAGAAAAAATTTCAGAGCTCAGCAAAATCCGCTACTCCTTATCAGTTGGCATAAGAGATAAAAAAACATTCGCTAGAGAAAAAATTGAGAATATAAGAAGAATGTTTTTGGCGCTATCTGGAGATTTAAGGGTGGTTTTAGTGGAGCTTATTTCAAGATTAGATGGATTAAATTTTTTGCATTATTTGCCAAAAGACCAACAAAAATTATATGCTCTTGAAACCTTGCAAATTTTTGTGCCTATTGCCAATAGATTGGGATTATCCGAAATAAGAAGAAGTCTTGAAGATGTAGCTTTTTCTTATCTATTTCCGGACAGATTCAAATGGCTGAAAGAAAATATTAAAGAACAATATGAAGAAAGAGAAAAATATCTAAAAAAATTTATCCCGCGACTTAAAAAAATTTTCAAAAAAGAAAGGATAAAAATTTTAGACATAAACTATCGGGCAAAATCTTACTGGAGCACTTATCGAAAGCTCATAAGATGCGGAATGAACTTTGACAAAATTCATGATTTGCTTGCATTAAGAATAATTACCACTGACATTGAAAGCTGTTATAGGGTTTTGGGCATAATTCACAAACACTTCAATCCAATCTCTGAGGAAATCAACGACTATATCGCAAAACCCAAATTTAATGGTTACAGATCTCTGCATACTACAGTTTTCTCTTCATCCTACCAAGTTTTGCCTAACCGGCAAGGTTTAAAAAAACAAAATTTGATTGGAAGAAAGGGCAAAATTTGGGAGGACAAGGAAGATAAAATTACCGAAATACAAATAAGGACGGAGGAAATGCACAAAGAGGCCGAATACGGTGTCTGCGCGCATTGGTCTTACAAAGAAAAAATAGACCTCATGAAAGAAAGCAAAAATTTCGAATGGGTCAACCCCATTAGAAGTCAGGGATATTTAGAAAAAACACAAAAAAAACAAACTTCTAACGGGGCAAGAAATATCCCTGATTTTTGGAAAAATTTCAAAATCGATTTTTTCCCAAATAAAGTTTTTTCTTTTACTCCGAAGGGAGACGTTATTGTTTTGCCGAAAAACTCAACTCCTGTTGATTTTGCATACGCTGTGCACTCAGATATTGGAAACCACTGCGAAACAGCAAAAATAGGCGGTAAAATAGCGCCCCTTAATCACATTTTAGAGAATGGAGATGTGGTTGAAATTGCCGTAAATAAAAATAAAAACCTATCAAAAGATTGGCTAAGATTTGTTAAAACATCTCTGGCAAAATCACACATAAAAAAATTAACAGGTCAAGAAAAATCCGGCTTTAAGTTTCTGCCCGGTTTTATAAGAAAAAAGTTCATAGAGATTTCTGAAGCTTCCCAAAAAAGAAAAGAGGAAAAAAAGAAGGTTGGGAAAGAGAATGTAAGACAAATTTATTTAGGCGGGCAAAAAGGAATGCTTATTCACATTGCTAAGTGTTGCAATCCTCAACCCGGGGATAAGGTTAACGCGTATCTTGCCAAAAATAGAGCTGCAGTTTTGCATAGAACATCATGCAGTAATTTCAAAAAAATAGCGGAAAAATTCCCAGAAAAAATAATAGACGCTTCCTGGGAGTGAGCGTTCAGCAATAAGGTTTCCAGGCACCGATAATCAAAATTTCCAGCGAAATTTTGTTATCTACATTCTCGGCGATTTGCGCCACTGCATGGCGACCATGCCAAATCGCCTGCGAAAGTTGCCATGAGAACTTTATTGCCTCTCTTGGAAAAATTTTTCAACGGATCAACGGGATACCTCGTTGATCCGTTGAATTTTAAGATAAAAAATGATAAAGTAAAAGATAAAATGCCGCGGTGGTGAAACTGGCAAACACAGCAGATTCAAAATCTGCCGCCCTTAAAAGCTTGAGGGTTCAACTCCCTCCCGCGGCACACTTCATCACTTTGCTCCTTAGTATAAACACAATAAAAAAGCGAGGTCCGACCTCGCTTTTTAGTTACAAATTATATTCTTCAAGCGGTTACGCAATTATAATCTGTAATAATTGACGGCCGTCGATTGTCACAGATTAATATAATTCAACAAACTATAAACTATCAAAGCAGATATAGACCCTACAAGTGCTCCGGCTAAAATATCACGAAACCAATGGACGCCGCAAAAGACTCTGGCAACTCCAACGAAACACGAGCATATAATAAAAATTATTGCCAAAAGAGTGTTGTAAAAAAGCAGATAAAAAGAAATTCCAAAAAGAAGAGATGCGTGTCGTGACGGAAAAGATGGATTTTTGGGCACGGGTATTAATATTTTTGCAGTTTTTAATTCAGCCGGCCTTTGTTTTTTATAAAAAACATAGATTATTTTATTAATAACAAATGCTGCAAACAAGCCAGATAATAATGGGTAAAAGAGCATATACCAATTATGAATGATAAAAGCAAACACAAGTAAAAATAATATCATTAAATATAAAAGACATCTCGCGCAAAAAACCGCAAACCCATCAAGTAGCTTTGATTTATTAGCAAAACGATTAATGTTTTTAAAAACAGAAAATGTCATCAGAAATATAACCGCTCATTACATTCGCTGTAATTCTGCGGAATTAAATAAAAATTATTTTGGAAGCGAGAACCGCTTACAAAATCTTCTTATTTCTTCTCTAACTTTTTTGACTGATTTAGCCTGCCTGCCGGTAGGCAGGGATTTGCTTCCAATAACTTCGTTTATCCAGCCTGCTATTTTTTTCATTTCTTTTTCTTTCATCCCTCTGGTTGTAATCGCCGGAGTGCCCATTCTAATTCCCGACAGTTTAAACGGCGGAGCCGGGTCATAGGGAATAGTATTTTTATTGATTGTGATTCCTGCCGCCTCAAGCAACTCCTGCGCTTCGGGGCCTCCGACATTTTTATTTCTTAAATCAACTAAAATTAAATGATTGTCAGTGCCTCCTGAAACCAAATTAAACCCATATTTTTTTAATTCCTCGGCAAGAGCTTTTGCATTTTTTACTATTTGTTTCGCATATTTTTTAAAAGCGCTCGTTGATGCCTCTTTTAAACACACGGCGATTGCCGCAATCTGGTGCATATGAGGTCCGCCCTGAAGACCGGGAAAAATCGCTTTATCAATTTTTTTAGGCAAATCAGGATCTTTTTCAATTCCCTTTTGAGTTACCATTATCATACCTCCCCTTGGTCCGCGCAGAGTTTTATGAGTTGTTGTTGAAATAATATGCACATATGGCGCAGGGTTTGGATGAGCTCCACCAGCAACCAATCCTGCTATATGAGCAATATCAGCTGCCAAATAAGCGCCGACAAAATCTGCTATATCGCCTAATCTTTTCCAATCAAAAATTCGAGGATAAGCAGTTGCTCCCACAAATATTAATTTTGGTCTATTTCCTTTCGCCAATTTTTCTACCTCTTCATAGTTTAAAAGTCCTGTTTTTTCATCAACCCCATACTGCACTGAATTATAAAACTTAGCAGAAAAATTCACTTTCCAGCCGTGGGTTAAATGACCGCCCATAGGCAGAGCCATTCCCATTATTGTATCTCCTGGTTCGCAAACAGCCATATAAACTGCCGCGTTTGCAGGAGAACCGGAATATGGCTGGACATTAGCGTGAACAACTTTTCCGCCCACGGCGGATCCGCCTTTGGCGGAAAATAATTTTTTTGCCCTGTCTCTACACAAATCTTCTAAAATATCATAATATTTTAATCCAGCATAATACCTTTTTCCGGGATAACCTTCTGCGTATTTATCAGTTAAAAGAGAACCCAATGCTTCCCTTACAGCCGAAGACGAATGGTTTTCCGAAGGAATCATTTCAAGAGAAGTTTTTTGCCTCTCTGTTTCTAATTCAATTAATTTTGCGATTTGCGAATCTTGTCTTATTAGTTTCATGGTCTTAAAATTTTTATTTTTTTGTTTGTTAAATCGATAACTTTTGAGGGTCTGTTTTCGGGTAAATTTCCAGCATCTATTACCAAATCGGGTTTAATTTTATTTTTTGCGAATTGTTCTAAAACTTCTTTAATTTTTGTTGAAGCGAGTTTACCGGAAATGTTAGCGGAAGTAGTGGTTAAAGGTCTATTTATCTCTTTAACTAATTCGTTAACTAACCCACTGCTTGAGATTCTTAAACCGATTACTTTTTTATTAGCAAATAATTTTTTAGACAAACCACAATTTGGTTTTCTTTTCAAAATTACGGTTACCTTTCCGGGCCAAACTTTTTTTAAAAATTCCTCTTGATCCTTATTAATAAGAGAATATTTTTTTGCTTCTTCTATGCTTCTAACAAAAACGGCGATTGCTTTTGTTTTTGGTCTTTTTTTAATTCTGAAAACTTTTTCAACTGCTTCGTCGTTCATAGCATCGGCAAGAAGACCATAAACCGTTTCTGTCGGACAAATTACAACTCCACCCTCTTTAATTACTTTAATTGCCTTTTTCATCTCCATCTTCTTTTATAAATTTAGACAATTTTTCTACGTCTTCCGGCCTGCCAAAATCCATCCAAAAATCATTCATTTTTTTAACTTTTACTTTTTTCTCTTTAGCTAACAGGGAAATAGCATCTGTAATTTCGTATTCCCCCCTGGGAGATTTTTCTATCTGGAAAACTTTCTCAAAAATTTCCGGCGTAAATTTATACAAACTGGTGTTGATTAAGCTGCCAACAAACTCTTTCGGCTTTTCAATAATTTTTTCCAAAAAATCATTTCTGTCTTCAATCAAAACTCCAAATTGTTCTGGGCGCTCACTTGAAATACCTGCAACATAATTATAATCGTCATCAATATTCATAAGCTTTAAATCTTCAACGGTATAAAAATTGTCGCCGCATAAAGAAATAAAATTTTCATTTTTTATTAAATCTTTTACGCACTTTATGGGGCATGCAGTGCCATACTCTTTTTCTTTAGGACCTAAAATTTCAAATTGATTTACAATTTTAATATTAAAATCTGAATCGTCAAATTTATAATTTCTCAAAAATTCTCTAATCATATCTTCGCGATATCCTGCCACCAAAATAATTTCTCTATAGCCGGCTTTCAAAATATTATCCAACAAATAAGCCAAAAACGGCCTCTGCTGGATGCAAATTAAATGCTTTGACTTGTTTTCTGAAAGAGAAAGCATGCGGGTTCCCTGACCCGCAGCAGCGATGACTACTTTATTTATCATAATTCGCGAGTTCGAAGGCTTTAATATTTAATTCTAAATACTTTTCCGGAATAATATTTTTAATCGCTTGCAAGACAGACTCCCTTTTCAGCGGTATTAATTTTTTGTTAACAGCATAACCTAAAAGATAGATTCCGCTTACTACCTCGTTTCCTAATTCCTTTTTACAAATATCAACAGCTTCTACTAGATGTAATTTATCTCTTGGTATTTTATTTATGTTTTCTAAAATCTCCTCTTTCCTTAATGAACCAATAAAGGGCGAATAATATCCATCTATTAAAAACTCAGTCTGCTTTCCCGCTCGGTTAACAGCTCTTAATCCTTCTAAAATCTCCAATCCTACTATTAAATCTGCTTGCCCATCATGGACTAATGGAGAATAGACCTTTTCCCCAAATCTTACGTGTATTTCCACACTGCCTTCTCTCTGAGAAAGGCCATGAAGTTCAGAGGATCTAATATCATATCCTTCAACAAAAGCAGCTTCATCAATAATAGAAAGTAAAGTAATTAAACCTTGGCCACCAATTCCAACGATTATAATATTAAAATTATTTTTCTCCATAGAATTATTCTTTAGCCTGTCTTTTAGCAAGTAATGCGCAAATCCTTTTACAGACTATTAATGATACTTCCTCTTTTGATAAAAAGTCCTTTATTGTTTCCTCCAACTCCTGCATATTAATCGGATCTAAAACCTTAATGTGTTTTACTCCGCAGGCTTTTGCTATTTCTTCTATTCTTAATTCTGTTGTATCTTCGGCCATACCCGTTTTTCCTGTTCCGGGGTTATTTTGATGGCCAGTCATCGCAGTAATTCTGTTGTCTAAAACAACAACCAAAGGATTTGATTTGTTATAGACTGTGTTTATTAAAGCAGGTATGCCAGCGTGAAAAAACGTTCCATCGCCCATCAGCGTTATCACTTTCTGGTTGGTTGCCTTTTTAATTCCATGGCCTATGCCCAAAGAAGCTCCCATTGAAAAAAGATAGTCCTGTATATTATGGGGGGGATAACCTGCAATCATATAACATCCAATATCGCCGCCGATTATGGCGTCTGGAGCAAATTTCTTAATCACAGATAAAATATATAAATGGGGACAGCCCTGGCAAAGTTTTGGGTAACGCTTGGGAATTTCTAATTTCCCCAGCTGCAGCGAGATCCCGCTCTGGCAGGAAAATTTTTTCCCTGTTATTTTAGCTAAAGCTAGAGCAATCTTTTCTGAATCTAATTCGCCAATTTCCGGCAATAGGTTTTTGCCGAAAACTTGCAATTTCGGATTAACATCTTTAGCAATCCTTTTTATTTCTTTTTCTAAATATGGGTCCAATTCCTCTACAACCAATATTTTTTTCTTGTCTTTGATAAAATCAGCAATCATTTTTTCTGGCAAAGGATAAAAAAATCCCAGTTTTAAAACAGAAATACTCAAACCTAGTTCTTTTATCGCTTCTAAAGTGTGCAAATATGAAACTCCTGATGTTACTATCCCCAAGCTTCCTGATGATTTTTTTAAAGAAACTTTATTTGTGGAGGATTTTTCAACGAATTGACGAATCTTTTTAATTTTTTCTAAAAGCTCTTTTTTCATTTCCAAAACTCTCGGAGGCATTGTGCAGAATTGATGCGGATTTTTAACAAAATTGGGTGTTTGGTGTTGGATGTTGGATGTTGGATCGAAATCTACGACTGCTCGCTGATGCGCAACTCTTGTGGTAGTTCGTAAAATTACCGGAGTATTAAATTTTTCAGAAATTTCAAATCCAAGTTTTGCAAAATCATAACATTCCTGCGGGTCTGATGGCTCTAACACCGGAATATGGCTTAAATAAGCATAAGCTCTTGAATCTTGCTCTGTTTGGGCTGAACTCCAGCAAGAAGGATCGTCTGCAACAACAATAACCATACCAGCTTTAGTCCCGGTGTAAGCTAATGGCAACAGAGAATCGGCACAGACATTAATTCCAAAGCTTTTCATATTTACTAAAGATTTTAAGCCAGAAAAACTAGCGCCAATTGCCGCTTCCAACGCAACTTTTTCATTAGTTGACCATTCTGCATAAACCCCGTTTTCCTTGGCTATCTTTCCGAATTCGTCTCCAATTTCAGCAGCAGGACATCCCGGATATCCAGAAACAAAAGAAACTCCTGCTGACAGGGCTCCTTTAACTATTGCTTCGTTTCCGAGTAAAATTTTACTATTTTTATTCATTGACTTTTATTTTACACTATTTTTTTATAAAAAATAGTCCCTTGAATCGAATCCAAGGGACTATAAAAATTTTGAAGAGTAACCTAATCTGCAAACAACTGGCGCTCATAATCAGAAATCGCTTGCAGCACAATTGGAGACATTTTCTGCTTTGAAGTAGAAAGTTTCTGTTGAAAATATTTGGCAAACTCAGGATATTCCTTAAATAACAATCGGAAATGTTCAAAACAATCTTCTTCCAACTGTTTAAACATAGGGAACATCCTTTCATAGTCAAAAGAGGAATCTAAGGGCAGATTAAGAATCCTTCTTATTTTTTTAGTCTGTTCTTGCCACTCAAGATGCTCCACTCGCGATTGAAGACGGTCTTTGAGATCGCGCCATAGCCATTTTATTCTCTCAAAAATTGCTACTTTTACTGCTACCTCACCGGGCGGCAGACCATCAAATAAAGTTCTATTTTCAATCACCTGCATCAAGGTTCCGTTTTTATCCGCTTCATTCAATTTTTCAAAATCCTGAGGCGTAAAATCCACTTTCTTCATTTCTTTAGCTTCCATTGTGATATCCCTCCAATTTTAAAATTTTTCAAATAACTATCCTTTTTTGTAAATGGCGAACTGTAGTAACGCACTATAACACTTAAATAATAACGCAATTTTTAAACCTTGTCAATAGTTACAAAGTTTATCAGCTTCCCTGCCACAAATATGATTTTTTTGATTTCTTTGACGCTGCTTATATAATTTTTGATTTTTTCTGATTTCAAAACTATTTTTTCCGCCTCTTTTTGCGAAATGCCGGATTTCACTTCTATTTTATCTCTTACTTTGCCATTTACCTGCGCTATCAAAATTATATTTAGCCTACTATCCAAATTAATAATATCATTATAAAATGTAAAAGTCCCGAAACGAATATTCGTTTCGGGACTTTATTACCAAGGAACCAGAAGACCAAACTCTCAACGAGAGCCGAGACTCCAATAGTCCAAGGGCTATTTTTGATACTTGCGACGGGCGAGGAAGCGATAGCGCTCATCCCAGTCACCCTCGAAACAGCGCAAGCCCAAGCCCCGATCAGCAGAACCGCCGCACAAACCCGGCACGTGGCGATCGCCACCAGAACCCCGCCAGACTGATTTCAAATTCAAAGCAACTATCGGAAATTGTCGCTGAAGTTCTGGTTGATCTGCCCCAAATGCGAGCAAATCTGCGATATCTCCGGGTTCACAGCCGGCTTGTACTATTTCAGTAATCGCTTTTTCGCTTGAGATGTTGCGGTTGAAGTGGAAAAGTACAAACCCTTCCTCCTTTTTGCAACTGCCCGCGACTGGAAAATGCTCTTGGGTAATGTCGGCATTGACCCAACCATACTTACCGGCTTTAATCATTTCCGACAAGGTCTTAGTGCGGTCAACCATGACATTGTAAATCTGACGAGCAACGCCAACAAGCATCTGGGCAAATTTTGCCAGAAGGGATTCTCCTTCTGGCATAACCAACTTTCGGATATCTTCATCGCCACCGCCCAGTTTCTGAACTTCTTTTAAAAGTCCTTGAACTACCCCCAGCGACACGCCCATCCACGACACATTTTGACTTTTTGTACTCATTACTTCGTCTCCTTTTATTTTTTTGGCAAATCTCCCGTTCCAGAACACCTGGAATCTCAGACTCGCCTTTAGTTGAAGCCATTAAATTACTTTCTAAATAACCTAATGGCTTCAACCAAATTTTTCGCAAGTAATTTTTAATATAAATGTGCTAATTTCACCATATATTAATTATACACCCTTTACTCGCTTGTGTCAATAGTTACGAAGTTTATGAGCTTGCCTGCCACAAATATGATTTTTTTGATTTCTTTGACGCTGCTTATATAATTTTTAATTTTTTCTGATTTCAAAACTAGCTTTTCCGCCTCTTTTTGCGAAAGCCCAGCTTTCGCAAAAATTTTATCTCTTACTTTGCCATTTACCTGCGCTATCAAAATTATATTTTGCTCTTCAATTAATTTTTCGTCGTACTTCGGCCATTTTTGCTGGCAGCACATTTCCCTTGCCTCGCCGAAGCCTTTGGCGGAGGCGGGTTTACTCAAACCTGCCCAAAGTTCTTCTGCTAAATGTGGAGCAAAAGGAGATAAAATTTTTAAAAAATCTGCTAAATCTTTCTTGTCCATCACTAAATTTGAGAATTTGGTGATGGATTTGTCTAAACCTCTGCCAGCTGGCGGATTTGAAACATTTCCCGATTTTATCGCGGATCCACGATTACTCCGATTTCTTCGTGAGTCCTCGACTTTGTCGGGATCGGATAATCGGGACCATGCGTTTACAAATTCCATCATAGAGCTTACTGCTGTATTAAATTTCATTGACTCAATATCCTCTGAAACTTTTTTAATTGTCTTATGTAGTAATTTTCTCAACTCACCATTCGTGTTATCCGTGGATAATTTGTGAGTATTCGCGAGATTAACGAGTTTATAAACTTTATCTAAGAACCTACGGCATCCAACCACCCCTTTTGTATCCCAAGGAATCATTTGCTCAAAAGGGCCCATAAACATTTCGTAAAGGCGCAAAGTGTCAGCCCCGTATTGTTTTACTATAACATCCGGATTGATGACATTTCCCTTTGATTTTGACATTTTTACCCCGCCTTCGCCCAAAACCATTCCATGTGAAGTTCTTTTTTTATAAGGTTCAGGCCCGATTGATGTCGGCACAGCTTTAATGTCCCACAAAAATTTGAAAATAAATCTTGAATATAAAAGATGCAGAGTCGTTTGCTCCATCCCTCCATTGTACCAATCAACTGGCATCCAATATTTAAAAGTTTGTTCGTATTTGGAAATTGGAAATTGGAAATTAGAAATTCCTCGCATTAAATATGCGAGGTAATACCAATTAGACCCGGCCCAATTTGGCATCGTGTCTGTTTCTCTTTGAGCCGGTCCTTTGCACTTCGGGCATTTAACATCAACCCATTTTTTAATCAAAGAAAGAGGCGACTCTCCTGTGTCTGTCGGCTTATATTTTTTAACATTTGGCAATTTAACTGGCAAATCTTTTTCATTAACCGGCTGCCAACCAGCTTGCGCCGAACCTCCCATTGAGGCGCATTTTTTGCAATAAATCATTGGTATGGGCTCTCCCCAATAATGCTGGCGGGAAAAAATCCAATCTCTTAATTTATAACTAATTTTAGGCTGAGCTGAACCTTTAAATGATAACCATTCTATTATTTTTGGCCTAGCTTCCGCAGATTTTAATCCATCAAACTGCATTGAATTATACAATATGCCTTCGCCCTCATAACAAACCTCTAAATTCTTTACCCTGTTAAATTGTCCAGCTTCGCTGGACACCGTCCCGTCTTGCGGGACGGATTTAACAGGGTAAATTTTCTGCGCCAGTGTTTCATCTTCCGGCTTGATTGAAGTTCTCAAGGGTATGCCATATTTTTTTGCCATTTTAAAATCCCTTTTATCGTGCGCATCTGCAAAAACAGCTCCCATGCCATAG
>Ga0180732_1001680_pt1 | contig 13045 bp, 7 predicted proteins | sample KR11_01MetaG_FD_148674 | JGI IMG/M metagenome (GOLD analysis project Ga0180732, IMG submission 148674) | Groundwater microbial communities from the Olkiluoto Island deep subsurface site, Finland - KR11_0.1 MetaG | ecosystem: Environmental > Aquatic > Deep subsurface > Groundwater | place...
ATAAAGATTTTTATCTCGAGCATATTTAAGTTCCAAACGTTTTGCAATATCCGCTTGAATTTGTTCCCAGACGCCTGGTTTTCTGTCAAACTTAACAACCTGTTCAAGCATCTGAATCACGTTTTCCTGACGTTCCCTCCATGTTTTTAGATAATCGAGTTGACGTTTAGAAAGCGTAGTAGTTCCACTTTGCCTTAATAGTTCTTGTTTTAAATTCTCTTCTGCTTCGTTAAGCTTTCCTATCACCTTTTTTCTGAAAACATCCTTAGCTGTTTTCCGATTAAGATAGCGTTTGAACTTCGCCAATAATTTAGCTGGATCTTTGGTCCAGCCAAACTCCACTTCTTTTGAAATAAATTCTGGCACATATTTCTTCATATCAAAACGCCATTTATTTATTTCTTTCATTACTTCTCTCTCGATTCTCTTTTGAAGAACTTCCTTTGGTTCAAATAATCTTAAACTTGTTTTGGCTTGATCAAATATCTTTTGACGCAACGGATCAAATCTTCTACCTATAGCGTAAACGTAAGGAGGAATTTTAGAAGCCAAGATGATATCCGACATCGGATTATCTATAATTGCTAATAATTTTTTAGGATCTATTATCAATTCAATAAATGCTACTTTTTCAGCTGTAAGATATTCCTTAATTAGTCGCTCTCCGGAAGTTGACTTCCTAAGCAAAACAAGTTCAGCTCCTTGTTCTTTAACTGCAATCGCTAATTTTCTAAGCTCAGTTGAAGGTATATGAAGTAAGTCAGGAGCAATAACCCAGGTCTGAACCTTTTTAGTGATATCGGAAACCGGAACAAGATCTGTTTTAGCAAGAGTCACTTCAATCTCTTTAACTGCCGCGTCAATCGGATATTTAGAAGTAATATAGCGAACCGCTTCAGGAAATTCTAAAGCTTTTCTAGTCTGATTAGCTAGAACTTCCGGATTCCCAAATATTTTATTATACTGTTCTTCCCGCCAAGGATGACGAAAAGGAAATCCCGGAACTCCTTCCTTAATCATTCTTGCCCTTTCAAAGAATAAATCCTGAGCCATTTTCATTGCATTCCTTCTATTAGTAGAAATATAAACCGAAACAAGACGATCAACAATCTGTTGAACAAGTTCCCAATCTGAATCTAAAATTGCGATTGATCTTTCTGAAATAAACAATTCTCTAAGTTTTAGCAATCCTTCGATTTCATCAGAACTCGGGATTTCACCCTTTTTTACAATCCCGATCAGTCGTTGAAGTTCAGGGATCTGCACTACCCTAAAATTCATCGGGATGTCCTTTAAAGGTATTTTCAACAGGTCGCCACTATTGTCAATAACCACCTTAATGTTCTTTCTATTGAGAGAATCTATAATCTTTAACTGACTCGAGAATTTAGAAGGCCAAGCTGTCGGTATAATATTGGGTAAAATATAAGTCTTCGGATCTCCAAAGTCAGCTCCTAGATAATCATTCAAAATCTTACTTGCATTTTCTTCTCTTATCTGAACCTTCTGAAGTCGGACCCTTAAATCTGGCAAAGCTTGGCCTATAGATCTTTCTGTTTTAGAAAGGGGCAAGTTCGTTCTTAAAGGCAAAGCTAGTGCTTTTAATGATTCATCTAATCTTTTGAATTTCCTGATCAAAGACGGAACTAATCTATTTCTAGAAAGTTCCCACATTTCATGCGAGTCTATTCCTACTTTCCCGATCTTTTGGATAGTCGGAAGAAGATCTTTTAAATTCTTTAAATCATCAAGTTTCTTCTCTAAAGCGAATTTACTTTTTTGAAGTTCCTCTGTTGAAATCTTTTCTTTAATAAATTCAGTAATTTTCTGATCCAAACTCTTAAAACTTTTCTCTAAAGTAATAATTTCTCTAGAAATCCAGTCAAATGCATTGCCGGTATACTTAATCTTTCCGCTTAAAAAACCCAAAAGCATTTCCTGATATGAGTTAACGGGAAATAAAATATCTCCAATCAATGCCATTGTACTTTCAATACTCCCTTCGGCCATCTTGATTCTTAAATCTAAATCATCCAAGACTTTAGAGATTTGCGACAGAGCTTTTTTTCGGCCATTCAAAGAAGATTTTAAAGTTTTGACTTCGGTCGGAGGAGCTAGATTAATTAATTGTTCCAGTCTATAGATCTCGATGTCCAATTCTTCCATACGTTCCAGTAATCTAACTCTCGAAGAAGTAAGGTTCCTGAGTTCATGGACTCGATCAAGCATCTTTTGAAATTCTTTCTCATCAACAAATGAATCTAAATGAAGAACCTTGAGAAATTTCTTAAGCTCTGTACTTAACTCTGCAGAAGGCAAAGTTTTGCTAGCAACAAGATCAGTCAGTCTGGGAGCTCGATTGCCGATAAAATCTCCAAGATAACCCATTTCTTCCTGGACTCGTTCTAAACCTGTTTTAAAAATTTTACTTCTAGTAACCGAAACAATCCTTCCTTTCTTGATACTTAATTCAAGACTATTAGATCCAATGCCATTTAAAGCCGAACGAAGCAAACCATAAAATTCCTGAAACACGTCATCCATTTCTAACAACCCACCCGCAGCATGCACTTCAGGTGGAAAACCCATCTGTGTCCATAATTTAGAAAAAGTCTCATCTTCTATCTTTAAAGACTTCCTGAAAGTAGCGGTAATTTTAGTCTTCTTTTGTATTTCTTTAAGAAACATTCTTCCGAGAGACGTCTTTTTAAACGCCCGAAGCAAAACAGATTTAAATCTCATCCATTCTTCAGGTCTCTGTTTGACTAATAAATTAAATGGCAAGGCCTGAAACTTCTCAGGAAGAATGGAAAAGTTAGGCAAATTTGCCATTAAACGCAAGAGACCTTCATCCGTAAAGAGTCGAGATAACTTTCCTTTAACAGGAAGAGAAAAGTTCAGAAATTCGTATAATGAACTTCCTTTAACACCGTACTGTGCTCTTTTAAGATCAGCAAGGGTTGAGGCTGGGCTTTCCACAATCTTCTCTGCCTTTAGTGGTTTATAGATTGCCCAATCTTGCTCTGGAATTAACTCTGGTCGCGACTTAAGAAATCGAATTAGTTCCTTATCTTTTGGCGTTATTTCGTGAACCAATAGTTTCTTCCCATCAGCAATAATAGCTAATGCCTTAGCTTGCTCAACTTTAGATAATTTAGCCGCCTCTTGGAAATTAGTAAAAAAAGAAATCTGCGTTCCTTCCAATGGAAGGGGTCTTTTTTTAATTCCTTTAACTATGGTTAAAATTTCTTCTCCCTTCGCTTTACTCAAATTCCGAAGCATTTCACGATTTTGTTCAACTCTTTGGGAAATTAAGTCTTCTGCCAAAATAATCTTTTGTTCTTTCGTTAGTTTTGCTGGAGGTACAAAACCATAAACCTTAGGAATTATTGTATTAATGGCTTCTTCTCTATACCCAAGAGAATAAAATTTCATTGATTCTTCATAAGTATTTAAATAAATCTGATCTGGAATAGGATCAACGAATCTCTTAAACCCAAACTGTTCTGTCTTAAATATATTCCGAACCGCATGATCTGAATATCTTTCGATAAAACTTTCTAATAATTTTCTCTGAAGGGGCAAAAGACGATCTTCTAACAAAAGGTCGAAAGCAAAATGAGGGAGAATCTGTTTGAATCCAAAAGACTGAATCAATAATAAATCAAGAGTAGCTTCATTCCTAAACCACATTTTCGGAGCCTTTTCTAATTCACTTTTATACTTAGATAAGAAGATTCTTCCGTTAGGCGAACCTTTAAGGAAGTCCAAAAAGGCAGCCCGTTTGAAAAATAATTCTAGGATCTCCTCCGAAATCTCGGCTTTTTGAATCTGCGTTATAATTTTCCTCAATTCAAATGGAGCCCAACCGTTCTTAACTAAATTACCGGGAAGCAAGACCGATAAATCGGTTATAGATTCAATAATCTTGAAACGGATTTTTTCAGGAAGAGAAACCAATTTCAAAAATTCAATTGTAGAAAGAGGAACATATTCTCCTTTCAGAAAAACCTGAAGTTTCTTATTCATAAAAGAACTTGGAAACAAGAGATCAAAGAAATTACTTTTAAGAGTATTCCATAAATAAATAGTGGTAGTCCGATCTTCTGAAACCCATGTCTTAACAGTTTTTATTCTTGGAGGAGCAAGACTCAATCTTAATTCTTTTTTCTGGATTCGATCCCAAACCGCACCTGGATTCCCGAGTTCCTTACTCCAATCGTCTATGGTGTGAACACTCCCTTTTAAACTTTTAGCAGAAATATCAACTTCTGCCACATAAAATTTTTCTACTTCCGGAACTATTTTTGATTTCCACCGTCTTATACCAACAGTCCTAACCGGGATAATTTTCATTTCACTAATTCTCAGACCGAAAAGAGGAGAAACAGCTTCACCCACCACCTCATACTCCCGGAGTAGATGCCGATCAGGATCAAATTGATACCTCCAACCTTTTCCATCAGGACTCCGTTCGAAAAATCCTCTCTTAAGTAAATTCTCGGGATAAGCAGGTTGAAATAATTCTAGATTATTAGGTAAACGAACCATAACTCTGCCTTCCATGGCAGCTATTCTTCCGACTTCAACTTCAGCAATATAATAATCAAAGATCTTCATTGTTTGACGGACTTCATCGTAGATTTCTGAATAATTAAGATTATTCTTAAAGCGCATTAAATACTCCTGATTAAATACCGTCAATTTGTCAGGGGTATTAATAGATCTTTTCGGTCCAAGCGACCAGTCATTATAAACCCTTAAGAAATAATCCTTACCATAGCCACCTAATTTATTAAAAGCCTCTGAAGCTGCAAGCGCATTCCTGTTCGGGAAATTCGTCATTACTGCCTCGTATAAAACTTCAATCGGATTTTTAAGCACCGTAATTCTATCGCCAACTGCTAAGACATCAAAAGTTGAAAGTCCGTATTTTGTAAAGACTTCCCGAACCGCGGCTCCAGGGTCTTTGGACGTATCGTATAAAGCCAATAAGATTCGGTTTCTAAAACTCTTACTTTCACCAAGCTTCTGCATTACTCCTTCAATAATTGAATCACCTTCTAAAGCTAGATGACGAAAATTAGTCATCATTTTATGTTCAGTCAAACCAGCAAGAGCTGCCGCAGCAACTTCGGGTCTGAGATTTTTAAGAATAGTGGTCTGAGCAATCTCAGCCCTAACTAAATCAATTGGCACTTTAAGTTTCTCAGTTGCCCAAGCCGGAAACTTTGACCAGGCTACGCCTTGAAGGGTAAACATTTTGTAAAGTTCTTCATCAATAACCTGGGCCCTTTGGACAATCCTGGCTATCTTAGTTGAAGCGAAAACCTTCTCAACTTTATAGAGTTCTTTTAAGCCAAGCATTGGTGGAATACCCAATCTTGAGGCAAGCTTTAAACCTCCTATTCTAGACATGTTTACAAGACTAAAAACCGGATCAATGAAAGGAGTAGGAAGAAACCAGATTAAAGCTTCGTCAACAAAAGTCGCAAGCCCTGGGTTATGCTTATACCATTCGTATCTTTGGGTGTCATCGATCAAATCGCTAAACCTTGGTGCTTGATAAAATCTAGGAATCGTCAGTTTAGTGCCTGCTGGAATCCATCGTGAATCTTTAAGTTGAGGGTTCCAGCGAAGCAAATCTTCAGGAGTCAAAAGATTTTTTGATGAGTAACCTCCTATCCTTAATTCACCATCCTTAAATTCAACCTTCGTATCATCTTTGATATAAATTTCTTCATAAGATTTTGGGTTTTTATAATAGTCAAAAGCGGCTTTCCAATAGGGAAAACCATAAGTAATAGCATCTTCCTTAGAAAGATTTATAGGTGGATCAACAATTGCTTGTTTAAAAGCATTGTAAATTGCAAAATCAAGTTTCTGCGCGGGTTTGATAACTGGAATTCCATCAACTATAGTTTCATATCCCCCCTGTCTCGCTGATTCTTTAAAGGTCGCAATCGTTGCGTTAATTGCCGGAATGGCATTATGAATCATTAATTCTTCCCACCCAACAATAAACCATTTCCAAATATCAGAAGAAACTTCTGCTATAGTTCTTAATTTTAATCCTTCCACTTCGGGAGAAACAAATTCTATTTTTTGACCATTGGCAAGAATTATTTTATTTTCTTTCCAATTTTCGGTCCAGAAAGGGGTTGGCACAAATCTTGTCTGAGTAAATACTTGCCAGCCTAGTTTTAGACCGGTAAGGAAATTCCCTGGTTTAAAAGCTTTAATGGCTGGAAGCGAAAAAGGTAAAGAAAATGGAAGCGTGGCTAAACCAATTTGCCATGCGGGTGCGGCTTCTGTAGACTCCTGGAATTTCTTAATCTTTTCAACTTCTTCTTTCTGTCTTTTTAAATCCTCCAGATTACTTGTTATTTTTATAATCTTGGCTGCTTTTCCTAAACGATCAAACGCTTCTTGTAAAAATTGACCAAACTTTATTTCTTCTTCAAAGAAATTAACTAATTTCAAAGAAGCATCCAACTGCTCGGAATTTAAAGCTTTATTTGCCAAAACCTCTTTTTTAATAATATCAGTTTCTGAGATGGACTCGGCTTTAATTAATCGATTAACAATCCCTTCCTTCATTTTTTCTTCATTAGCGCTATACCAATCTTTAAACTCCAGAATTGTACTTATTGATTTCAAAACACTTTTACTGGCCGATGGATCACGAAAATAAATTTCTTTTAAACCTTGAAGGAATGACGGTTTTTCCAAAAGATCAAGAAGCCCAGTTCTGGTATTAAAATAAGCCTGAGAGGCATCAAGGCTTTTGATTAAAGAATAAAATTTTGATTTTTGATCGTCAGTAAGACTTTCTATTTTTGATAAAAGGATCGTACTATCAGTTTCAGATAAACCTGTTTTCATTTTATCTGTTAAATCTTTGCCGACCAAAGCCTCAGCACCAGTCCACCAAAGCAGAATACTTGTATTGTAATACTCATCAACATCAGACAGACTTCTTTTCTTTAACTCAATTTCGCTTTCAAGGCTCTGAAGACTTGGATCCGCAGCCTCAAGCGAAGAGGCGTCTTCAATTAACTGATTCAAATCCGTAGCCAGACCCCTGAGAGAACTTTCAATACTCAAATCAGATCTCAAAGCATAGTCTCTGACTTTTCTCAGATTCAAAATCAAATCGTTAGCGACACTGACAAATGCCGAGGAAGCCGATGACCATTTACTCAAAGCCTCAATGGTTAAAGGTTCGTTGCCGACTTTTGAATAATAATCGGTTGCTAAATCGGTTAGAGCTTGTTCTTTATTTTTCTTTGTTTGCTCTTCATTAAATTCTATATTTCCATATTTATCCTGACCAAAAACCATCCCACGGGATATGGTTTCCTTATATTGTTTAACAATAAAATCATGTTGTTCAAGATAATATCCTACAGCCACTCCAGGATCCAATTGAGCCAATTTTTCAGGGTCATATTTTTGTTTTGCTAATGTAATGCCTGCTTCCTGCTGTTTAATTCCCACTCCAGTAATAGGATAGAAAAGACCCATCAAATTCTTCGTTTCCCAAGCGGTAGCAACTGAAGCCTTTATTGGTTCCCATACTTTTTCTTTTACCCAGACTTCTCCTTTCTCAATGGATTCTGGACTAAGTTTTGGTCCAGGAAGCGGTCTTTCAAATTCTTTTTTAATATCCAACTTAATATCTGAATAAACAGTTTCGGATTTTTTAGCCAAACTCTCAGCCCAAGGTTCTATTTTTTCAACCACAGGCCTAATAACCGTGGACATCACCTTATTCTTAGCTTCAGTAAATACTTCTGCCGGGGTCGGAATATAAGGAAGCTTTTGGAGGATATCAACTGCTACATCCGCCACCCTTTCTTTAAGCGGTTGAACAATATTTTGAGAAATAAAAAGACCAACTTGTTGCCAAATTGGCTGCTTTAGAGCTGGAATATTTATTGCTTTGGTTTCAGCAAAAACTGGCTGAATCTTTTGCTCGTAATAATTAGGAATCTTTGCGTAAATATCTTTCCAAACGTCAACAAAAGGAAATTTCTGTTCAAGCTCGCGGCCCAGTCTTTCTCTAGCGAACTCAATTCCATATACACCCTTATACATCTTTTCCATTCCAGACTGTATTTCAAGTCGATAGTCTTCCGGGGCTTTACCTGGTTCTATCCGTGGAAGTTTGAGTGGCTTTCCTGCTTGAATAATATCGATATTTAAAATCTGAGGATTAAGACGTTTAATCGTTTCTAAATCAGTAGCATACTGCGTAGCCAAACTTGAGGCCGTTGCGCCTTCGGGTATTTTAATTTCAAAGACTTGCTCTTCAGCCATATTAATTTACACTGCTAATCGCTAAACCCAAAGCATAAACCTTTGGAAACGACTTAAAAGTCGTTTAAAGCGATCCAGAATTAGGAAGTTAACTTCCCAAACTGCCTTCCTCTTTTTAACGAAGGGCGAAGGAACCTCTATGATTTCCACTGGCAAACCAAGTTTTTGATAATAAAGATTACAGAGGCCCAAAGAAGTCGTATAGATCTTTTTCCCCCTGGCTAAATCTAGCTTAGAATTAAGCAAATGAAAAGCCTGAGGAACATCAAAAACTTTAAATGTCTTTATCTTATGAGTAATTAAAAAGTCAGGTTTTTCTTTTCTTATCAAACCCTTAAGTTCCTTTAAATCAGAACCAAAATAGTGTAAGACGTTCGGTCTGTCTTTGCCAACTATTAAGTTCTTTTTCTGAAGGAACTCGGCAAAGTAGTCAATTTGTGGAAAGAATTTTATTCTCAACATACGCCCAAGGTAGGATTCGGACCTACAAATGAATTAAGAATCCTTAACCTAGGAAGATTCCAAATCCTTTGAAGAACCCAAGCATAAGCTTGTTCTCTGCAATGCCATTCTGCCACTTGGGCATTAAGGCCTGGAAACAAAACCACAAGTAATGTCCAGACCTTCCAATACTAGGCTTCGTTTAACGCTGAAATGTATCCCTGCTTCCTGTTTGCGGAACTTGTTAACGCACCGTATCCAAAGATTACATTCTGCACCCAGTCTTTTCCCTGCGATCTCTGTTGTTCCCATCCAGTCGTGTCAAAATTCTTAAGCACGCGCCAGTGCAAATACTTTTCATTCAATAGAAACGCAGAGTTAGCTGTACAGTAAGGATCAGAAACCATGGGTATTCTCTTAAAAGAGAAAGATTCAAAACCACCATCTATTTCTTTGGTTCCTAACTGACCGCTTAAATAGAGATTAGGATAACCTACTCCAGATGTTCCGGTGACTACAACCTTAGACAATACGTTCTCATAGTTCTGAAGAACTCCTTCAGAGCATGCGATTATGGTTGGTCTATCACCTTCCCCGTATTTCTTTGTGTTGTAGAAAGCGGCATTCAAAATAGCCCATGTTAAATCCCTATTTGCTCCTGCTGTGTTTGTGTAACCTTGCCACCATGCATAACTTGCCTGCGCAATTCCACCAACAGTTTTGTCGGCAGCACAAATAGCCCTCATTCCAATCATTTTTCCGTAAGTCGTTTCCGTGTCATCACTGTTAGCATAGAAGTCAGTAATAAGAGCTTTTCTTAACATCTTAACCGCGGCCTGCAATTTAATCGCAGCCATATCAAAAATACGCTCTCTGCCTGCGTTGGCAGTGACATCAACGTTATGGATTTTGACCCCAACGTAATACATTTTCCACGGAAAATTTGCGCCTGTCATCACTTCAGTCGTACCCATGGACCAAGTCGTGTCAGTCTTATAAGCTCCATACGTGCTAGTAACTTCAGCATACTCTAAAGGTTCAACAATAGATCTTCCATCAAAGGCAGGAAGGGCTAATCCCCACTGTCCTTCTCTGGATGGTCTAAAGATCCTATAAAGAATAGGCGAAGTGTTCCAAATCTGATTGGTAATAATGGGCATAAAGTGTTGTCTTGTAGCAGTTTCTAATTCAGATAAAGGTAAAGCCATATCAAATTGTAAACGGACTTAACTAAAATACACTGCACTATGCTCCCGGACCTATCGACTTAGCTTTGCCTAATGCCTCTCCCCACTCTAGATCTTCATCTATGGGGGATGAGACGCCTTTAGGCTCAGCTGTAGGCGCTGATGGAGCGCTTGGAGTTCCTTGGGACTGAGGGACTGACTTTCCGCCCTCCTGCTCTATCTTGAGCTTTGCCCGCAACTCCTCTTCTGTTTGCGTCTTAATGTCTGTTTTAAACTTAAGCCTTGCTTCATGCGAGGCTTTGGCCAAAACCTCAACCTGTCTAGGATTGCCTTCTTCTATTCCATCTTCAATATCACGTAAAATACGGTCTTTATCTGCTTCAGGATATTTAGGCAATACAGAACTTAATTCATCTCTTAAATCTTCGGCTTCCTCTTTTAAAAGCGTGCGTTCCTTGAATTGCTGATAATCCTGCTTGAATTCCTGATCTTCCTTGATAGCCGATTCAATTTCTTTCTCTATATTAACTTCCCCCTCGATCGGCTTTTCACGTTCTTTAGGAATTTCAGGAATCTCTGGTTCCTTTGGCACTGGTGCTTTAGGCTCATCTTCCTCATCTTCTGTGTCTAAACGTCCACTTTTCATAGCTACGTCCTCAAGTGCTGAATCAAGGGAATCCTGAAGGTTCTCAATTTTGCTTTCACTCTCATCCTTATAGGCTTCATAATCAGATTTCAGTTTATCAAACTCTTCTTTAGGAATAGTCTCAACTTTTGGTTCCACGGCTGGTGCCGGGGCTACTGGTTCTTCTGGCATTTACAGAAATATCAAAGAGCGAAAGAACATTGCCTTTCTATCTCTTTGATCAATTATATTAATAAACTTGAAGGACTAGGCGATCTTTTCTGCTTCATAGCCTGCAGTCTTTTTGCCTTTCCTTCTAAGTATTCGTGCCGCTCTCTTTCTTCGTTTCTTTTTGGCATAAACGGCAGCACCTTTTTCAGGAGCGGCTGTGCCGTAGCCTTCTGGTAATTTTACTGGCATAATATTAATTCACCGAATAGCTTATTAACTACATCAGACCTTTATGCTGATAGAAGGACGAGCGCCTTCTTATATTTCAGCTTAACACTAAAAAGCTGTCAAGACAAACTACTTGCCTTTTTTCTTTCTGCCTTTTGGTTTCTTGGAACTCATATTATACGTATATTTAAGAATTATTTTTTCCTCGACCTTTATATAAGAATTTTAATCTGCATGCTGGAATATGTTTTATTTCAATTTTTAAAATCTTGATAAATTCCTTCTGAAAACTATCAGTCAATAAACTTTCTTCGGATAGATCTGAAAGAAGTTCAGAATCTTTCCAATATTGTTTTAGTTTTGGATAATGTTTTAACACTAATTTAAAAAATTTAGATAGTTTAAGAACTTTCTTTTTTCTTTTGTTTCCAACATTTTCTATAAAAACGTTTTCTACAAAAACGTAATCATCTTCAATATTAATTTTAGGCAATGAAGAAATAATCATGTTCTGTTTATGATTTTTTCCACTCCAACCATTCTTTAAGTCTGCTCGTTTTCGATTTCGTTTAAATTTAAAATTCATATTACATTATGGGCCGGTTTCCCTGTCGCCCACTCCCTGATGGAGCCATCGAGCTAATGAGACTTCGATGAAAAACTTTCTTTTTTGAACTTCCCTCTTATCATATCATAAATTATCGAGCTTTTAAATTAGAAGTTACCAACCAAATTAAAATTGGAACTATAAATAAATTAAGAATAATCAAGGCTCCAGACAAATAATCTTTGTACTTATTTAATCTCTTTATTTCTTTATCATGAGTACCAACTGAACCATTGGTTTTTTTAACCTGATCTAAAATCTGAGCATGCTCATTTTTATTAGTCTCAATCAAATTCTTCAAACGTTCCAAAATAATTGCTTGTTCTTTTTCTTCTTTTATTTTCATATTAATTAATGAAATTCCTTAGTTGCTGAAGGTGGTTGGATTTTAGATTCTTTGGCCCTATCTTTAGAAGGTGGAGCTGGAAGTTTAGCCAATGTTTTTTTACCTAAAGCTGCTTGATATACCTCCCTCATTGTATAAGGAGTGCCAGGGTCTCCCCACTGATCACGGCTTTTCCAAAAATAGAAAGATAAATTGAAGAATGCCTTTGCCTTTCCTTGCTTAATCGCTTCTTTCTGCCAGTCTGTCATTTCATCTTCGTTCATTTTTCTTTCAACCAACCTATTAAAATATCGACCCTTTAAATAATCTCCGAAAAAAGTTATGTCAAAAAAATCTAATTGTCTTCTGTGAAGACTAGCTGGCTTAAAGAATTCAATCGCAACCATTGCTGCCGGCTGATTCTTCTGCGGATTACCAGGAGAGTCTATAGGAAACCACTGAGCTTTAATCTGCATCCATTCGATCCGATCCCGTCTTTCAGATATTCCTTCTTTGGCCATGCTTTTCTCCGCGGCCTCGGCTAGAAATGTTTGAAGCTTTTCGCCTCCTGGAGATAACGACTGATATCCTTTAACAGTTCCAAGGACTTTATCTTCAACAGTTCCAGTCCATGGAGCGCGAAATGGAGTTAAGCCAAACCAGCTTGGAGCCGTTCTTTTCTTAATCCTCAAATCGTAATGAGCTTTTCCTTTCCCAGCTTTTTCTATTTCTTTAACGGGATCTTTTCCGTCTTTTAAGGCTTTACTGATAAAGTTCTTTATTTCTCCTATATTCTTAAACGCCCCTTCATCGAACCAAAAATGTATCTGTAACGTAAACTTAGCTGGAATAAAATCAATAAACTCTGCATGGCTTTCTACTTTTTCAGCAATCTTTAATGCTTCTTTTAAAGTCGCGGCCTTTGTTTTAATCCCAGGCTTATAAACAGCATAATGTTTTTTTTGGATTACATGTCGTGGAATAAACATGATTTTATTCTAAATACTTTCTATCCCCCAAGTTTCATTTAGAATTCTTTTAGTCATTTTCAACGCACTAAACAAATAGGGATCTTTCATTTTATAAGCATTATACATCTCTGACGTAACTTGATCCAAAGCTTTTTGGCGCATTTTCCC
>Ga0180732_1001681_pt1 | contig 13036 bp, 8 predicted proteins | sample KR11_01MetaG_FD_148674 | JGI IMG/M metagenome (GOLD analysis project Ga0180732, IMG submission 148674) | Groundwater microbial communities from the Olkiluoto Island deep subsurface site, Finland - KR11_0.1 MetaG | ecosystem: Environmental > Aquatic > Deep subsurface > Groundwater | place...
GATCCTGATGAAACCTTCCAGAAAAAACTTAGGGCTCCGATATCTGTAACATTTGTTTGAATCCATGTGTTCTGACCATCTGAATCTGATATTCTCCCGGCCTGAGCTGCATCCCCACCAAAGTGAGAAACTGAATCCTGCCCGAACCAGGCTGCATCACCGCCACTTGTAAAATTAAGCGCAGAATTGTCCACAGCTTCTTCAAGTGATAGCGAAGAAGAGAAAATTGCATCCGCCATGCTCACATTATTGATCGCGTCCTGAATACCTGTATAATCTGCGTCGCTGTTGTCATCCACCGTGAACGTCGCTGCGTCTGCGCTGCCTGCCAGCAGCATTACAAACGCCGCTATTCCAACCGCAATTTTGAGGGCACGCCCTCCAAATATTTTATTAATACTCATGTTTTTTCCTCCTTTTATTCAATTTCAACTGCTCCTCGACCACTCATCAGCTAAAGCTAACAACTGCTGTGTGGTAATCGGGCTTGCAAATCCTGGCGGCGCAACATCACTGCTCCAGTCGTCCGCTGCTTTCAGTAAATCTGTAGTTTCTACAATATTTGAATTGCTTCCGAGGCTGCGGTAATATGATATGATATCCTGTGCCTGCAAAGTTCTTGCAGTGCGATTAACCCAGGTCTGGTTGATGTTGCCTGATGTATCCACTGTATGCGTGCCAAGTTCGTATAAGGTGTCTGGAACCAGCCCTGTGACATTGTAGTAGTTCTGGGGTGAAGATACATTGGTTATGAAGGTGCCGTTGAGGTAGAATATGACATGGGAGAAGTCAGGGTCGGATGGGTTCGTCCAGGTGAAGTTGAGCCATGCGGCGCTTGCTGCCTGCAAACTCAGGTTAGTGATACTCTGCGGCGGGGTAGTGTCAGGACCGGTACCTGCTTTTATGGTTCTGGAAGCTTCATTATTGGTGTAGTCATATTCCTGGATCCGTCTGTCCGGATTCACACGGACAGTGATGTTATGAGTACCCGATGTTGGGTTCCAAGTGATATTTACCGGGATGCTGTCCATTGAGGGGATGAAGCCAACGGTTTCGTTCTCGCCTATTGGCACGTCATTGTCGAGGAATTGAAGCTGTGCAAATAGTGCTCCATTTGTTCCGAAGTTGTAAACTGTTGTGTTAATCCAGATGTTTTCTTCAGCAATAGGGTTTGGATTAGAAAATTTAATGTCCTCTGTATAAATCCCAAGGTCTGCCTTATTTCGCAAAGTATTGCTCATACTTTTGATAATCTCATTAGCTTCGCCCTGGTTACTTGCAACTACATACATCCCCACTTTTTTCATTGGGAGAATTACTTGCATATCTGAAACTCCAACTAAGTGGCCACTATTCAATCTTAACATTCTAAAAATAATTTCATTTATTGCAGCTCCACTATCAGCATAGTTAAGGATTGCTGGATCAAATCTGATTATGTGATGACCATCGGGAATGATATTATCTAAATTCTCAATTTTAATATCATTAATATACAAATTCATACTTTGGGGAGTGTAAGAACTACGGGGATTTGGAAGATTGAAACGCACTATAAAGTAACTGTTCTCGATGTTGGGGGTAGGAGACAGACTTTGCTTCACAGTCGTCGGAATTGTGAAATGTGTGTATACTACACGTCTATTTGTGCAAAATAAGTTTTGCAGGCGATATTTTAAAAGTATTCCAACACTTTCACTCAACTTATTTACCTCACCCCAATTTTTCAAACACCCTATTGCAGAATAAAAAGTACTTGGAATAATTGTATCTTTGCCAGCAATAACGGCCACCTTCTTGACAAAACTGCCAGAAGATAAAACAACACCGTCGATATCTTTATTAATTACCGATTTTGAAAGATCATATATATCCCAAGTGCTTAAAACGAAAAATGCATAAAGTTCACCAGTCCTATCAGCCTTTCCTAATAATTCCATTTTTTTAGTAAAAACGTCTTTTACTCCACCATATACAATTCCAGAACCACATTTAATTAAAACAGGACTTGTTTCAACCACAAGGTCAATAAATTCATACTGTCCCCCATCTGATCCTACCCATATTCTTTTTTCATAAATATAATTTAATTTAGGATAAACATCTATCTTTAATTTCGTTGTTCCTATAGAAGTAGTTATATTGAATTGTTCAATCCGGCTTCCATTGGAGAAATTCACAGGGACTGTAACATTTATAGAAGTAGGATTATTAGCCTTGATTGAAAGGGGATAACTATAATTTTGAATTCCTTCATGGGTTTCAATTTCAATTTCAACAATTTCATTTTTACTTTCATTTGACATAATGAAATATCTGAATAAATATTCAGATTTATTATTTGTCTCAACATTATCAAGATCAAAAATTAATTTTGGATTATTCGAAAAAACTTTATGATTGATGGATAAAGTCGTCATATAAGTATCATTTACTGGAAAAGGTACCCAAAAAGTATAATTCTTTTGTTTATATAAGGCATTAAAATCTGTTAATGAAACATTTATTGTCTCAGATAATGATATTGTTGTATCAGTAGAGGAAACAATAGTGGCTGTATAATTTCCCACAGGAATTCCGCTTGTGTTGAAAATTATATTTTTACCAATATTGGTGCCAAGAATAATAATCTGTTTGTTTTTATCTAAATCCCATCTCAAATCTAAAACGAACTTTTCGTTTTCAGAAATAATATCCGTTGTTGCTTTAAAAATATAAGGGGCATTATCTAACACGATTAATTCATTGAAATTATTATATGTGGAGTTTGAATCAGAAATTGTAGACCATGTAATATTGTTAGGATACGTCTGGTAAAGAGGATTCACTTTATCAACTGAAAAATTGCGTATCTCCGTTTCCACCTTATAGTCATCCATTATTGCTTTGTATGAATAATCATCAGCTTTTCCAAATACTGTAAAGAGCGCCTTACCATAAAAATCACTGACACCATTGAGAATTATTGTCTTTCCATTTGAATTCCAAGCTTTCAAAGTAACATTTGCATTACTAACCGGCTCTCCATCTTGAAAAACATCCACGATTATCTGACTGAAGAATATAAGGCTCCCATTAGTCAAATAAGACTCTACCAATGCATCTTCTTTTGGATTTGTATTTGGCGAGTCATCATTATCAAAATATTCTGAAAATTCCACCGTCACATTCGGTACAGTTCCAAAGTATACCCCTTTCCCTTCTGGTAACGTAAAATTCACCGGGTAGCTTTTCCTCATTCCAGCAGCCTCAACCATAATTTCCCCCTCCATCCCTGTAAAATCAAGTGAAAGAACAGGAATTACATCAAACGCTATGCTGCCTCCGCTCCTTAAATAGCCGTGAGTGACAATAGGCTGGAAAGTCACATTCCCTTTCAACCCTCCACTTTCATAGATATTGAGGTCAGTAACAGTATCTCCATAGTTCCTGAGCCGGAAGGTCTTTGCCAGTGTCATCGGGTCCGTGGATATCTCTTCAAGGCGCAGGTCGATATTCGGCTGCCTTACATGAATATTTGCAACTGCATGATCACTGATACTCTCATTTGTATTAAGATCAAGAAGCAGATAATAATCTTTCTGCATTGCATCCTGAGCATGGATGGCAAGGGTGACATCTTTTGTCTCACCTGGAGCAAGAGTAATGATCTCATCCATTGATCCCTCGCCAACAAAGCCGAGGATCAGATCAGGACTTGTTGAGTTAACGGTTAACAGGATCTCATGAGCAACAGTATCCGTATTTTCTACCGTAACAGTAACCCTCTGATCGTAGTCGCGCTCGATATTGAAATCATAGCTCCTTTTTGTGAATGTCACACCATTATCTATATAGAAACTCCTCTCTTCGCTCTCCGTTGAGCCGTGGATTGTGTTGCTGATCACCCTGTATGTGAACCACTGGTTTCTTGTTAGATTTTCAACTATAACAGTATGATAGATTCCCCCATCACCTGTATGGACAGTTTCAGTTCCGCTCTGGTTAAGAATTACCCCTGTTGTGCTGTTGATATTCGTTATCCAGCTGAAAACGACATCATCCGAGCCAGTACGGCTGTTATCCAGCGGGACAAGGTTGGATATTACAGGGCCGCTCTGCACGATCAAAGGCAAAGATGTACTCCGTATAGTTCCCAGATTGGAACTTGTTGCCGATATGGTCAGTGTAAAAATGCCGGTACTTGCTGTTTCAGGTATCGAGATGGTAATGGGAATAGTTTTTGGTTCACCGGCGCCGAGCTGTTGTATTGCATCAAAAGAAATCCATGATGGATCAATACCGGTTGAGCTCAATGTCAATGTGTCCATGATTTTCTGGTTATTCTGGATATCCAGAAGATAGGTTATGTTTGCGCCAATACTTGTTCTGGTGCCTTCTAAAGACGATAAATTAATACTGAAACTCTCAAGGACAACCGTTTTAGTGATGACCTCATCCGTGACACTTGCGTTACTTTGTGAGGTGGCTCTTACAGAAACAAAATAATCACCGGGTGTTTCATCAGTAACATTGAGCGTAACTTCTCTGCTTTCCCAGGGCTGTATCGTTATTGTGCTCTGGTTCAAAACTGCAACTGCAGAGAGGTTATGATTTACAACAGTCAGATCAAAAGTATCCTCAATATTCTGACCATTGAATATCCCTATTGAATAACTTGCATAAACATTATCTACTGTCTTAAGGGAAGAAATTGATTTCAAATGAACATAAGGATAATAAACAGCAGCCTGTTCCAAAGTAATACTTCCATTCACAACTGAAGATATTATTACCACTCCAGTTTCATTGTTTAGACTTACCCGGGTGATACATACATCTGTCTGACCAGGTGAAAAACCTTTGAATATAAGATTAGCAAGCACTGCCTCACTCTTATTCACTGCATCAAATCTCGCAGCAACAAGTTTGACCCAGCCGTTGATATTGTTGATATTCGCTACAGGTGCGCCGAAATCACCCGCACCAGCACTCTCAACTGAAACTATTGTAGGATCAAAAGATATATTGACCACTCCCCCTGCAATTGATTCAGCACCTGTGATAGTAATGGGGACGGTGAACTCAGAATCAACAGAAGTGGAATAATTCCCGATGCTCACTGTCTGCGCTGAAGCTAATGGAGCAAATAACAAAAAGAAAAAAAGAAAAAAAGCGGTTTTCATTTCATTCCAACCCCACGATCTTTCGCATCAGGATAGTCACATCCCCGCTGTCAAGCTCACCGTTGCCATTGAAATCGCCAAATAGACGAATATCTGTGGTGTAGTGGAAAACCTGGATGGATTTTTCTGCACTGTACGTGGTGTTCGTGGTGGCATTCACGGTGATGGTATTGATCCCTGTGGTGAGAGGAATAATGGCGTTCCATGACGTTGTACCGCTGGCAAGGACTCTGTTGACCATGATACTTGTAATCTCGTTTGGTGAAGTGGCTGTGCCATTTACCTTGACAGTTGAATTCTGTATTAATGCCCCATTCTGGGGGTAATTGATGGTAATTTCAAGTTCTCTTCTGCCAACGCTGGTGGGATTCTCTGATGGTTCATACGAGATGTCATCGGCATATTTGACCACCATGACGCCTGGCTCACCGATAAGACGACCTACAGAAGCAGCATTTTCCAGAGGTTTATATGAAATGTCATCGGCATATTTCACTACCATGACACCGGGTTCGCCAACAAGGCGACCTACAGAAGCAGCATTTTCCAGAGGTTTATATGAAATGTCATCGGCATATTTCACTACCATGACACCGGGTTCGCCAACAAGGCGACCTACAGAAGCAGCATTTTCCAGAGGTTTATATGAAATGTCATCGGCATATTTCACTACCATGACACCGGGTTCACCAGGTATAGCAGATATATTTGTTGCATTATCCAGTGTAAGGTTCCATACGTAATCAGCCTGAGTGATGTTTATTTCTTCAGCAAAGACAATAGGGGTGTATCCGAATAATAAAATTATGAGGAATATCAGAAGTTTATTCTGCATACTCCAACACCAGACCTATTCTACCTGTGCCTGAATTGGTTGTTATCTGTATTTTGTGTTCTATTCCATTACCAAATTGTCCAATCAAGGACCCATACGCCACATCTACACCATTACATTGACTATTGAAAGCACTTCCGCCATCAAGATAAACATAACTACATTGCCCAGAATAACCACCTGTACTACTGTAATGGGACCAATCCACAGCATATGTCGAAAAAGTCGTAGGTATAGTCACCATAAAGAAATTGGAGCTTGTCGTAGATTCTAGGATTAGCATCATTTTTGTAGCATCCGGGTATCTAAAATCATAATACTTTGGATTACTGGAAGTTCCTCCAACGGCTGTAGCCACGGTCCCGATGGCTTTGCTTAACGTTGTTGAATAAAGTGGTCCACCATCATAATAAGCCCACGGCAGTATCCATCCTGAAGACCTGCCTTTTGGATAGTACGCAACGATCCAGCCATCTTTGCTCACATACACATGCGGATACTCTTCTTCTGCATGTAGAGACAGTGCAACTGTACCTATAATATAATCTGCTGTCTCACGCTCAATGGATGCAAAAGCTGATTTCGAAGTATTGAGATCTATACTCGATTTCGCCTTCTCATACGCAGATATTCCTGCCTCACTTGCCGGAAAGTCAACTGCTGCACTGGCGCTTCCTGCGAATAACAGAAGAAGCGCAACCGATAATATTACTATATTTCTTTTTCTCATAATGGTTTCCTCCTAATCTATAAATGGCGGTTTTTCAAGTGTAATTGAAATGATATTTTTAGTAGCGTTTGTCGTATTGTGGCTGTTATTCACTATTGAAACATTGCCGCTCCTGTTATTTTCCACATCAGGTTTGATTTTAACAACATTCGACTGAAACCAGAAGACTGCTACTATTATACCAACCAATATAATGACCGTCAATACAATGATCACACGTCTTGGCGTTTTACGTCCCATATCTCCCACCCTGCATGCCACGCCAGCACTGCTATTCCATCAGACATTTTGCGTACCCGCCCTTTGCAAATGTTATATGTCACCATTTTTCTCCCACAAGTCTCTTGATGGATAATGGCTTCCCAATGCATTTTTGAGTGAATCCATCAATCTATGATATAATAGAAACTCATGATTGTATATATAACTTGTGTTTTTTTTGTTTTTTTGATTATTATATATCTTTACGAATTAGTAATTCAGTTCAAAAATCACATAAGTATCAGGTAATGGTCCCAAGCGGAGTAGATGTGCGTGGCTATAGCCGCAATATTGAAATCGAAATCCCAATCTTTGAATCTTCTCACTGATTTTGAATTCTGTAATCTTTGCTTGCCATAGTAACTGGGTATTTTTGATAAAGTCTTGATGTTCTGGGCAAAGATCATACACGTATGCCAGAAGTACGACCTCGGAGCAAAAACTCACTGGGTTTTTAGGTCATAAACAAATTCAAAAAATGAAAGAAATAGAAGTGTGAACAGACTCCTCCTGATATATGAGATGATTGAGTTGGGGATCGAACCCAACTTCTGCACGCAAAACTCGTTAATCTGCGGTAATATAGTCTTCAGAAGACGATTTTGGCGACCTTGAAATCGAAAAATTATTCTTAATGAAGGGTTTTAATAATAATTCTAACTCAGAAAAAGATTTTGCGATTCGTCCTTTAAGTGCGCCTATGATTAAAGGATTATCCATATCGTCCATAAGAGAGCGAGAATCGGTTTTAAGACCAAAACACTCCTTGTCGTAGGCAAATGCAAGACCAATCTCAACACATGCCCCTTCGTCAGGTACTCTTCCGTCCATAACAAAAACAACAAGGTCACAATTTTTGATGGTTTCACTATCTTTCTGAAATATCTTTTGAATTGCCTCGTCTTTTGCAGATCCGTTGCTTACCAATTCAAACAATAAATGACCATCTCGTTGAGGCAAGAATGTATTAAAACCGAGGTTTTCTAAAAATTCGTTCAATACAAGATTAAAATCCTGCTCTGATTTTGAAAAGAGTGGTCCCGCTATATAAACTGTTTTTTTCATGTTTGTCATTTTTTAATCTCCTTTTGACCCTGTCTGGGTCTCCTAAATCCTCCTTTGACCCTATTTGGAATAGTAATTTTATTGAAAACGGATTCAAAATATCTATCTGTCATTCCCGCTAGATAATCTCTAACTATCTCGGCTGGGTTTGCTTTTGCTTTCTTTATATATTCAGATGAAATCCATTTAAGATTCATCATATCAGGATATATCAAAGATTTCATATTTCGCTCCTTTAAATCCCTCAGAAAGGTGTCAAAAAGTACTTTATACATGTTATCTATTTTCTTTCCTTCTTTCAACAGACGATAATCTTCGTAAATATATTTATAATTAAACATTTTGCAGTCACGAACACATTCATTAGCTTCATCGGAAAATGATAAAGTATCTTTGTCAAAGCTATTTTTTATGACATCTTTAATTAATGTCTCTAATATAACCCAATTTATATCTTTTCCTAAATCATATTCAAAAAACTTCCTGCAATTTTCTGGAAAATCGGGTAAATCCTCAGAAATAAGGCGTACTTCCATTGCATCCTTTAAATCTCTCCCCAAATATGCAATAGTATCAGCAATCCTTACTGCACAACCTTCCATGGTACTGGGGATAATATCTTCTTCTGCTTTAATCTTCTTGATGTTTGAATCAAAAGTTTCCCAGTCTATAGTTCCGGTCGGTTTAAGGGTTTTATTATGTACTTCCCCATTGTGACATAGGATTCCATCTAATACTTGAAGAGTAAGGTCGCAATTTTCAATCGTGTCAAGAAACTGTACACTCTGGGCATTGTGCAAGAAAGGTCCTATTCCATGTTTCACACATAGCTTATTTAGTATTTTCTCTCCAAAATGTCCGTATGGTACATGCCCAATGTCATGTCCAAGAGAAATGGCTTCAATTAAATCTTCGTTAAGCCCAAGTGCTCTACCGATTGTTCTTGCTATTTTTGAAACAAGTTGCACATGAAGAACGCGGTGTGTTATATGGTCATTGTCCACTAAAAAGAAAACTTGAGTTTTATCAATATACCTTGAATAAGCCTTTGAATGAATTATTCGGTCTGCGTCCCTAAAAAACGGTGGGCGAATAAGAGGTTCTTCTTCCTTTTTTTGGTATCTTCTTTTATAATCTAAATTTTTCGTAGCATAGGGCGAATAAAGCGATTCCTTAGAGTTTGCGGTAATCTCAATTTTACTAAGTATGTCTCCTTCTATCTTCATAATCCCTCTTTAAGTGTTCATATCACCGTACCTCTCACTTAGATAAGGTCTTTTCGCTTTTAAATATTTGGTAAGCGTGGTGAAAGTAATTCTGCACCTAAAGTCCAAGGCATGCACCTAAAGTAGCTCAATAATGGGTGAAAGCTGATCTTGAGAGGATGCATACTTTATCTATTTATTCATGATTATCGGAACATCAGAAATGAAGGGGTTCATGTTAATATCTTACCACCCCTCCACAAAAGCCGGATGATGCTTTGCAAAGGATTCCTGCGCCTCTTCATAGCTCACCTTCTTATATTATGGGTAATGGGATGCTTGAGCCGGATGCGGTGAAAGTTGCACGTCCGGTTCTTAAAGGGCTTGGGGTCGGTAACGACCTCCGGCTACTTGACTAAAAACGTGTTGAAAAGTGAGGAAAATTCTGGAATATTGAGGAAAATAACGGGCTAATAGGGATTTTTTGGTGAAAAAAATCATATTTTTTCAGAAAAATTCTGGAATTCATGAAAAGACGGATGAATTTAGGATGAATTTAAGTGGTTATCCGACAATCTCCTATGAAGGATGAAACTATAACTAAGATATTATTGAATCTGAATAGGGATTTCTATGTATAAGATCGGTCAAAATGTTGAAACAATACAAAAAGAAATCGATATAAAATTGAAAAAAGGACAAAATTATGAGGCACTCATATATTCTGTTTTCTGTTTTGAACGGATGGTCAGGAGAACTATCAAATTTATGTTAATACGGGCTGGTTATCACCCAAAATTCATCGACAATTATATAATTGGAGAGCATTCCGAATGGTCTGAATTAAGAGGATTATTCAAACTGGGGAATTTATATTTAGGGAATAGTGAGGAAGGAATAAATGATATTCTGACTAAGCCAATATGGAAAATTTTTGATAATGGTGACCCAAAAAAAATGGGAGCTATGCAAATAAGGAATAAAATTGCTCATGGGTTTGTTCCTGAAGAGGAAATCGTACAGTCAGCATCTCAAAGTATGAAAAAGGTAATAGAGAAGTGGGATTTATGGACTTCAGCCAATTTGAAATACAACGGTACGCGAAAAATCATTTATCATAGAGGCAAAGTAAAAATTCCGTATCCTATGAAAAAAGTTTAAATAGATATGGAATTATAATAACATTCGGTAGAAGGCATAGAGGCGCGCTGGGAAGTTTTTCTTAAAGATGCGTATTACAAAAACTATACGCAATTTCCAGATTTATTTCAATTATTGAGAAAAGATAATTTTTGATAATGGGATTATGTTTTCATTAAATTGATTAAAGTTGAACCATATACCCCACATTCAAGAGGTAGCCAAAACTAACTCTTGATTTTATCATTTATCTTACTTTTTTAGCCGTGATTGATAATCCATAAAAGTCTAATGGGAAAAATTTTATAAAAGTTGAGATAATATCGGATAAATTTTATTTCTATGCGATTATATATCCAACTTACATTCAGGAATACATTAGAAAAAATGATAGCACCAGCTCCATCGAATATATTTTATAAATCAAATTCAAGATGAAATCTAATCCGGCTCCTGATATATCTGCATATCAAAATCAAAAAGTGAAATAATCAATTCATGCATCTGCGTAAGGTTTGTAGTTTTTTTCTGAATCTGACCTCCTATGAAATAACTTATCACAGAAATACCACTTAAATTCCAGAAAAGAACCTCTCCCGTTGGATTGTTAATCTTCCCCTTATTTCCTTTTATCACTTCTCCCTCTTCAATCAATTTCTTTCTAATCTGCCTCTCCATAAGGGTATACACCATAAGAGCTACCAGATAAACAAACCCTAATGCTAATATTCTGTCATCAGTATTGAGAAAAATAGGAGCAATAGCAGCAGGGTTTTTCGTCCATTTAAAATTTGATTCCACTCCTGATTGGCCCTTATACACTTTTAAAAAATCATCATCAGGAAGTTTTTCTTTGTCAAGTATATTTGAAGCAAGTACATAGCGACTCTCGCTCTTTCTTTTCTCTTCAACTTTTCCACTATCAAGAGTGAAGCTCAATTCTATTACCCATCCCTCATCAGTTTGTGGTTTTTCACCAGTATGTGGTCGTCCCTTGCCCCTTTTCATAGGAACCTCTATCCTTTTCACATTTAGAGAACGCGTGTGGAAGTGCACTTTTTTCTTTTTTTCTATGTGAGATGCTTCAGCCGTAGCATCTTTTTCACAGGCAAAAACCTTCTTTGATAGATTTTTTGCTGTTTGAGTTAGTTCTTCACCTTCTTTAAAAATTCCTGAATCTATCGTTCTCCCCTTCTTTTTTTCCAGGGTTGTTGATTCTACGACAAGAAATCTCATTATTCTTTCTACTTTTCTTTCGTCATCGATTTCATAAACGTAAGGTCTTATTATGGAATAGCCTCGATATTCCTCAATAGTACCCTTTTTTCTTCCATCTTTTGTTAGCAGTAGTTGGAAATCCCCTTTCTGCTTAACAAGTTCTTCTCTTAGACCGATCGTCTTTGGAACAAGTGTCACAAATGAGATAGGATTCTGATTCTGATAAGCAAGTTCGATAGTTGGACCGCTAAAGAATTTACTATCCGCAGCGAGTATCGTATTGGAGAGGTCAGGTATAATTTTTCTTAATGAAGTTATGTTAAACCTGTTTTCTGTACTGTCAGATGTATTTCCCGCAGTTATTCTGCCTGTGATTGGAATATTTCCATCTTGAGTAACGGTCATCCCGAAAAGTACCTGTTTCAAATCTGGCCTATGCTTTTTACTATGTCCATATGTAACAAGTGGATTTTCTTCATCTGTGTTGTAATCCCCATAAAAACTCAGGCTCGTAGTATCGAAATGGAGATGAGAAATGCTAAGCGAATGTTTGATAATTGCTTTCGAGATTATTGCAGAATAAGAACTATCAAGTCCTGCTTTTTTCAGATCATCCAATGAATTGCCAAGACGGTTGTCGTGGAACCAATTTGGATCTATTTCTTTTTGGAAAATTATTGAAGTATCATATTTAGAAAGGACATCTGACACATTGTAAAGTGCATGTTCTCCAGTTAGAATTGAGAGAACTAATGCTTCAACACATTCTCGTGTGGTTACATGGTTAAGTGGATGCGGGGGAACTATTTCGTCTATTGTTTTTGCTATCTCCAGGTATCTCATACATGCTGCGACTAATGGAAGATGGTCTAATCGTTTACAATTAATGTCACCTAAATTTTCTAATTTTGCCACGACGCTTAAATATAATTACTTATTTAAATAATTATTCTAATGTACGAAATAAATTACTAATAACATCAATTTTTTTAGTATTGCTGGAAAAATCAGATTCTCAAATTAAAACCTCTTGAATGTGGGATATACTAAACTATATACAGATAAAAAATATATTATGGCTAAATGGTCGTTGAATTTGAGAATTTAAACAATTGGTTAAGTATTACAAATAGTTTTTTAGCAATAATATCACTAATTGTTACACTGTTCTTTTTATTTAGAAAAGAACTATATAAAACAAATTTTTATAAAGAATTTAAGATTAAAATAAGCTTCTATCATTTAAAGATAATTGAAAATAAATTTCTTGTTGGTAGTATCATATCTGCTTCTATTGCAATTATTTTAGTCGGTTTTGCTCTTCTTTCTTTAATCTATTTTCCTCCAACAATAGTACCTCATACATATCAACCTCTAGATTTTAGTGGACTTCAATGGGGACAAGGAAGGATTTTTG
>Ga0180732_1001682_pt1 | contig 13016 bp, 11 predicted proteins | sample KR11_01MetaG_FD_148674 | JGI IMG/M metagenome (GOLD analysis project Ga0180732, IMG submission 148674) | Groundwater microbial communities from the Olkiluoto Island deep subsurface site, Finland - KR11_0.1 MetaG | ecosystem: Environmental > Aquatic > Deep subsurface > Groundwater | place...
GTGGTGGCAGTGCCATTTGGAAGGTCAGAAATGGTCAGCGCTGGCACGATTTCGGTGCCGTCTACCAATATGCCGCCCAGTGTCGCAGGCAAGCTGCTTCCCGTGCTCCCTACCGTAATAGTGGCTGTAGCGCCGGTACCGCCAGAAGTCGTGTATCCGCATGGCGGGTTACCATAAAAGACATCCACGTCAAAGTGGCCGCCTGTCACGCCATAATCCACGGGGATCTGCGGAAAGACCACATCCGGATTCTGATTGAAGAGCGTGAAGTTCAGGGTGGCCAGTTGCACCAATACCGGCTGCGACATCACACCATGATCCTGGAACTTGCCGACGATGATGCCATCTGTTGTCAGGATCGGATCATCGACATTCGTCCCCATAGGCAGCACATCTGTTGCCGTGTAGGTGATGCGGTCCGCATCCGTCAACAACAGGTCGCCGTTCATATCGAAGATCGGGCGGTTCTCGCTGCCCGATCCGCCTGAGAGGTAATCCAGCTCCATCAACCAGTTCTCACCATAGACAGTCGTGGTGGTGCCCGTAGGGATATAGGATTTTGTGGGATCGTAACTGGTAAAGAAGAAAGTGCCGTTCTCAATGAACATACCTTGCCCGCCAACCCGCTCTCCAGCAGGCAATGCCACTTTCCAGCCTTTATAGCCAGTCATCGAGTTATTGCTGGCACGCCTTACGCGCACCGCACTCCCGGACTGCGTATAGCTACGTTCTTCGAGAGTTTGCGTCTGCAAAGCGGTGTTGGCTACCGGAGCACCATCCCACACGCCATAGACGTAATAAACCGAGCTATCCGCCATATCGGTATCCGAAAACATTCCTCCGGTTCCGAATGTCACCATGTAACCGCCATCCGGATGACGGGCGGTTGACGGATTACTTGTGATGGGCTGGGCAGGGGAAGTGACCAGTAAAGCACTTGCCGTCCAACTCGCCGCCGTTGTGCTCGTAAGGTCAAACTTCCATAACGTGCCGTTCAGATCGCCCGCATAGACACGATCCGCCTTCCCGTCAAAATTAACGTCGATCGCCTTGGGTGCGGAAAGGCCGTTCGGGCTGCTTGCCGTTCCGCTGGTGCCAGCCTGAATGGCACGTATCAACGTGCCATCCGCTGCATTGATCACATACAGATAAGCCTGATAGTCACCAGCATCGTTGTAGCCGTTCCCCACGATGACCGCATCCTGCCCGGTAGGCACTTGAGCGATCAATGGCGTGCTATCGGTATAGCCCAGATTGTTGTAGTCACTGTCTGCAGTGTGATTCCGCTTACCACCCGCCGCATCGCGCATCACTTCCCACAACAGCTTGCTCGCCACGCCCGTTTCGGTCGTTGCAGTCAATCCCGCACTACCGTCTATTTTCAGGGCGTAGACGCCCTTGCCACCCGCCCCCAGATCACCGGCGATGATGCGTGTCGAGGTTCCGGAGATCGTGACGGAGCCCACATTGATCTGACCATCTGCAAAATAGTCGTGTGTATAGGGATTATTGGCATATGTCTTCAGTTTGGATAACAACATGGAAGGCACGTATGCCCAGCGTTCTACCCCCGTGTCAGCATTGAATGCATGCAACATTCCGTCGTTGGCAGACACGAATACAGTCGGATTCGTGGAGTCATCCACGTAATAAGGCCGAGAATGGACAATATCTCCCAAGACGGATTTGCGGTAACGCATCTGCGGAAGGTTCAATCCCTCGTTGGTGCGATCCCCTCGCAGATAATTCACGACTTGCGTCGCTGTCCAGGTTGTAGTCGACAAAGTCAGCGCAAGCGCCGTTTGCTGTGCGGCAGATAAACTTGTTGCACGGAAAGGAACGCTCGCTTTTGTACTGTCATTCATGGTTGCAATCAAACGGTCGGTATCCCAATTCATTTGATCCAACTGGTTAGCGGCCCCGCCTGTCCAACGTTCGGCTGCTGTATTAACCGTGCCTGTCGTGCTAACTGGATAAGCGTACAGATTCCCGCTCCAGAACTCGCGTTCGTATTCAGTGCGATATTCCGTCTCATTGCCGCTGGTCAAGTTGTAGTTTGAAAGATCCACTTGAGCCACGTAGCCAGTCGGCTGTACTGCCGGTGAATAGGTGGCGATCGCGATCGCCATGCGCATGATGGCGAACGAGATACCAAGAATGACGAACATACCCAGCCAGGATAGTTCTCGACGAGATTCAAAAGGGGTGGATTTAACGCTCATGGCATTTCTCCTTGTCAGCAACTTAATACGCTGTAATAGGATTCGACGAACTTCACCGCGCCGCGCGCACTGGTGCCGCGCCCGACGATACGATAGGTATTGACCTTGTTGCAGGCGGCGCTCGTCCGTCCGCCGATATCAGCACCGGAAGTGAGCAATTGATTGTTCTCGGACATCAGGTCGATGAAATAACGTTGTGCTGAATTCCCCCCGACGGCGACGGAGGAATCATCAGTCCACGTCATGTTTAGCGAATCGGGTTCAGCAGCCAATGTATAGAGCCCGCCGACAGTCGTAGCCGAGAATGCCGCATTACGGAAATTTTCCACACCACCGGTGCTACCACCGATCCATTCTTCACCTGCTGCCATTGCGGCTTCTGCATTATTCAATGCGGAATCCTGGAATTGCAGGTTTCCCGCCAATTTGAAAGCCGTATCAGACGTAACCATCGCACTGACCCCGAGCAGCATCAAAATCACCAAAATAATCATGCTGATGATCAAGGATGACCCACGCTGTAATAAAGAGTCCATCACTCGCTCCTTAATCTGTATTTCTCAGCTGAACGACTGACGTGAACAGTTGTCGCCGGAAATTGTCGTTGACCGTATATGTCACATCTCCCATCTGATAGCTGTTTGTATTGGCATACCCGGATTCCGCCTGACGGTTGCGGGACAGAAGCCACAGGCGCACCGCCACGACCTCTTCCCAGTCAGTGAAACCACCCGCCGTAGCTGTACCGACTATCCCATCAGGGTCGAAATATTGAGAATTTAGATCAGTCGAGAGCCGGGAAAATTGCACTTGAAAATGCTCGATCCCAGGAACCACCTCCTCATCCACCATCGAACCTGCCAACAGACTCAAGCGGCGCAATGCAGGCATCGAAGAATCCGCATCGGCCACCCCGATGTAATAAACATATTCCTGCACCAGATAATCCGCCAACGGCGAACCCGCAACCGACGGTGAGCCGCCAATTGCCAGCTGCCCACCCGTTGCGGCAAACATCACAGCCTCGGTATAAGTGGAACGCAAATAATGATTGCCCCCAACCAGCGCTCCGGACTTTAGCGGCGCGCCTGCCACACGACGGATCACCAGCACATCTCCACGCAAAGGGGCGGTCGCCAGACAATTGGCAGCGAACGGATTGCTGTCATTGGCACCCCACACGCTCTGGCGCAGGTTGCCGATGAAGCTGCCCGATGTACCGCCCGCATCCAGACATTCATTTGTTGCACCGCCGGTACTTGCATCCACTCTCAACTGCTCAGCCTTAACGCCCCAGGTGTAACCGCGAAAACCGGCATGTCGCAACTGGGTGCGCAAGTGATCAAGTGCATAACGACCGTTTTCCTGCAATTCCGAAGTCCGCTCGTTGCTCTTGCTGCTTTTCGTATTGCTTACCAACACACCGACCAAGGCAGCAATGATGATAAGGCCCACAGTAATGGAGATCATCATCTCCACAATACTGAAACCCGCATCCGATAGAGTTTTCCTGCACCTGGTATTCATCAGCTGTCACTCCTTATCGAGCGCGTTGCCGTATATGAGAAAGACTCGCCAGTACTACCCGCATTACCACTACGATCCACCCAGTTGATACGTATGCGATATGAACTTGGATTTCCAATGGCCAACGACTCAACCAGCCAAGTCGCTTGCGGCAACCCGGAGGTAATGATCGCATTCTCCCATTGCGCGACATCCCAAACCGCCAAAGTAGCATTGTCGCAAGCACTTGCACTGCAATCCGTTGTTGCGACACTAGGGGAGCTAGCCGTAGCCACTGCATAATTACCCGCAACAGCGGCGATCTCGTTACCCTCCATGCGCTCCGCCAAGTCATTGGCCAAAAACACAGCTTGCGTACGAAAATCACCACTTTTTCCCAGTTTCATGGCCTGCAATTGCATGCCGGCCGTTCCCAGCAAAGCGGTAGCGATGATCACCAACGTGATCAGGACTTCAATCATTGAAAAACCGCGTTGAAAGCACTTCATGATCTCACCTCGAAATATTTCCCGTGGCAGACACTGCCAGCGTCTTGGTTTGAGCGCCATCCCAACTCCCGGCCAACGACAAAGTCACTCCACCTCCGCCCCCTTGGGTCCCATTCGGGTTGTATCGAACGGGTGTGGCCGAAGCTGTCAAGGTAAGCGATGAGTGCAAAGCACCTCGCACCACGACAGGATTTGGATCTGTTGCGCTGGTTGAGTCGCAATTATTATCGCCATTCGCATCGAAACACACCAACCAGCCTGTAGACCAATTGGTCAACGCAGTGCACGCAGCGCCATCAGCGGTGTTGCAGACCAGCACGCGTGCATTACGTTTGATCGCTTCGCTACGCGCGCGGTTAAGATCAGCAAGGAGTTGAGATTGCGCACTTCCTTGGCGAGTGTCATTCATCAGGGAAGTGAACGAAGGGGCCGCCAATGACGCGAGAATTGCGGCTATCGCAATAACGATCAACAACTCCACCAGAGTGAAGCCGTCTTGCCCCTTAAGTTGGAAAGATCGCCACATGCAACCACCCTTTAATGCCGTTAAGATGATCGCAGTATCAAACTGTCTCAAATGGAAAGCAAAACCAACCCTGATGAACGGTTAATCGGACGGATAAACGGCAAGTGGCCGGATGTATCATTCAGACAACAATGCTTTGGGTATCGGAAACACCACGTTCTCCTCTATCCCGTCCAGTTCCTTCACATTGCCCGCCCCCAGTCCCTGCAGACGGGCGATCACCTCGGTGACCAGCACTTCCGGGGCGGAAGCGCCGGCGCTGATGCCGATGTTCTGCTTGCCTTGCAGCCACTCCGGTTGGACTTCGCTGGCGTTATCCACCAGATAGGCGGTGACGCCGATGTTCCGGGCGACTTCGCGCAGGCGGTTGGAATTGGAACTGTTCGGGGAACCGACTACGATGACCAGATCGCATTGTTGGGCCAGTAGTTTCACCGCATCCTGCCGGTTCTGCGTGGCGTAACAGATGTCGTCTTTCTTGGGGCCGGTGATCGAAGGGAAGCGCACCTTGAGGGCGGCGATGATGGTGCTGGCATCATCTACCGACAGTGTGGTCTGCGTCACATAAGCCAGATTCTGCTCATCCGCTACTTGCAACTTCTCCACATCGGCGGGGGATTCGACCAGATACATGCCGCCCTCTGCCTGTCCCATGGTGCCTTCCACTTCGGGATGGCCCTTGTGGCCGATCATCACGATCTCTTTCTTCTGTCCGTGCAGACGCGAAACTTGCAGATGGACTTTGGTCACCAGCGGACAGGTGGCATCGAACACGGTCAGGTTGCGCGCTTCCGCTTCCTGACGCACGGATTGCGGCACACCGTGCGCGCTGAAGATCAGGATGCTGCCGGGCGGCACATCCTTCAGGTCCTCGATGAAGATCGCGCCCTTGGCCTTCAGCCCCTCGACCACGAACTTGTTGTGCACCACTTCGTGACGCACATAGATGGGCGCACCGTGCAGCGCGATGGCGCGCTCCACGATCTCGATGGCGCGGTCTACGCCTGCGCAGAAGCCGCGCGGATTAGCCAGCAGTACGTTCATGTTTCTTTCCTCGAATACCATCCCAGATCAGCAATGCGGCACCGCAGGTGATTGCCGAATCGGCTACATTGAAGGCGGCGAAGTGATAACCCGCCCAGTGAAAATCCAGAAAGTCGACCACGTAACCATAGGCGATGCGGTCGATCAGATTGCCCAGCGCACCGCCGAGTATCAGCGCCAGCGCCAACGCGAAGAGCTTCTCGGCCTGATGCTTGCGCAGCAGCCACACGATCCACACCGACGCCACGACGGCGATGAGGGAGAATAACCAGCGCTGCATCCCGCCCGCCTCGCTCAAAAAGCTGAACGCGGCGCCGGTGTTATGCGCCAGTACCAGATTGAAGAACGAGGTGATCGCAAGCGATTCGCCATAGACGAAGTGGCTGCTGATGGCGAGCTTGCTCGTCTGGTCAAGGATGATGACCACGACTGCCAGCAGCAGCCAGCGTTTAAGCATGCTGGCGCGCCTCGCCGTCGCCGAACAGGTTGCTCACGCAGCGCCCGCACAGCGTTGGATGCGCGGCATCTCTGCCCACATCCTCGCGATAGTGCCAGCAGCGTTCGCATTTCTCGTGCGTGCTCGGGGTGACCTTGATCTCCAACTCGCCATCGCGTTGATGCACGTTGGCGCGCGAGGTGATGAGCACGAAGCGCAGGTCATCATCCAGACGCGACAGCAACTCGAAAGTCGCTTTAGGCGCGTACACATCCACCTCGGCCTGCAAGGCGGAACCGATGGCACCGGCAGCGCGCTGGTCCTCCAGCTTCTTGTTGACCAGTTCGCGTACGGCGCGGATGTCTGCCCAGCCGCTCACCTGCTCACCGCTCAAACCGCTGTCCGGCAATGCATACCACTGCTGTTCGAACACACTCACCTCGTCGCCGCCGTTCAGCGTCGCCCACACTTCCTCGCCGGTGAAGCTGAGTATGGGCGCGATCAAACGCGCCAATGACTGCGTGACGTGGTACAGCGCGTTCTGCGCGGAGCGGCGTGCTGGCGAAGATTCGCCTGCGGTGTACAGACGGTCTTTCAGGATGTCGAGATAGAAACCACCCAGATCTTCAGAGCAGAAGCCTTGCAGCTTCTGCACAGCCAGATGGAACTCGTAACGGTCGTAATCGGCGCGCACGTCGTCTTGCAGTTTCTGCATCAGGGCCAGCGCGTAGCGGTCGATCTCCAACCATTCGGCCACCGGCATCGCATCGCGTTTTGCATCGAAGTCGCTCACGTTGGCCAGCAGGAAACGCAGCGTGTTGCGGATGCGGCGGTAGCTGTCGGTCACGCGCTTGAGGATCTCGTCGGAGATGGTCAGCTCGCCGGAGTAGTCGGTCGCTGCCGTCCACAGGCGCAGCATGTCCGCGCCCATGGTGTCGATCACCTTCTGCGGCGCGATGACATTTCCCTTGGATTTCGACATCTTGTGGCCCTTGCCGTCCACCACGAAACCATGCGTGAGCAAAGCATCGTAAGGCGCGCGGCCGTTGATGGCGCAGCCGGTCAGCAGGGAAGACTGGAACCAGCCGCGATGCTGATCGGAACCTTCCAGATACAGATCGGCCGGTGAACGCAGACCTTCGCGCTTCGCCAGCACGGCGTAGTGCGTCGCGCCGGAATCGAACCACACGTCCAGCGTGTCGGTCAGTTTGCGGTAGTGCGCCGCATCGTCGCCCAGCAGGTCGGCGCTGTTCAGCGAGAACCAGGCCTCGATGCCGACCTGCTCCACGCGTTTCGCCACTTCTTCCAGCAGTTCCGGCGTGCGCGGATGCAGTTGCAATGTCTCTTTGTGCACGAAGAACGGCATCGGCACGCCCCAGTTACGCTGACGCGACACGCACCAGTCGGGACGGTTCTTGATCATCGCCTCGATGCGCGCACGGCCCCATGACGGGAAGAACTTCGTGTCCGCGACTGCATCGTTGGCCAGTGCACGCAAGCTCACGCCCTCCTCGCCCTGCTCCATGCCGATGAACCACTGCGGCGTCGCGCGGAAGATGATCGGCGTCTTGTGGCGCCAGCAATGCGGATAGCTGTGCGTCATCTTTTCCTGATGCAACAGATGGCCGCTGGCTGCCAGCGCCTGCAACACGATCTCGTTGGCCTTCCACACGAACACACCCGCCAGCGGCGTCTCGCCAACCGGCGGCGTGGTGGAGATGAACTTACCGTCGTCACCCACGGGATTCTCCACCGGCAGGCTGTATTTCTGGCCGACCACATAGTCGTCCACACCGTGCGCCGGCGCGGTGTGCACCAGCCCGGTACCGGCTTCCAGCGTGACGTGCTCACCGCAGATGATGGGCACGATGCGGTCGTAGAACGGGTGTTGCAGCGGCAGGTTCTCCAACGCACTACCCTTGCCCGCGCCGACCACTTCCGCTTGCAGTTGATAGCGTTGCACGCAGGATTCGAGCAACTCGCCCACCAACAGCAGATAACCCTTGTCGGTCTTGGCCAAACGATATTCATGTTCCGGGTGCACGCTCACGGCCTGGTTGGCGGGCAGCGTCCATGGTGTGGTGGTCCAGATCACCGCATACACCTTCGCGTCACCGGGCAGCGACACCCCGAGCGCACGGCCCAGCGCCTCGACGTCCTTCACCTCGAAACCGACGTCGATGGCGGGCGATACCTTGTCCTCGTATTCCACTTCAGCCTCGGCCAAAGCAGATTGGCAATCCAGACACCAGTTCACCGGCTTGCGCCCCTGATACAGGTAACCGTTCTGCTGGATCTGACCCAGCGCGCGGATGATGTCCGCCTCGGTCTGGAAATCCATGGTCAGGTAAGGATTGTCCCAATCGCCCAGCACGCCCAGACGGATGAAATCCTTCTTCTGGCGCTCGACCTGTTCTTTCGCATATTCGCGGCACAGCTCGCGGAACTGCGACGGCGGGATAGCCTTGCCGTGCTTTTTCTCCACCTGCAACTCGATAGGCAGACCGTGGCAGTCCCAGCCCGGCACGTAAGGCGCGTCGAAACCGCTCAGCGTCTTGCTCTTGATGATGATGTCCTTGAGCACCTTGTTCACCGCGTGACCGATGTGGATGTCACCGTTCGCATACGGCGGGCCGTCATGCAGGATGAACTGAGGGCGACCTTTGGCCGCTTTGCGAATGCGCTGGTAGCGCTGCTGCGCCTGCCAGTGCGCCAGCATCAGCGGCTCACGCTTGGCCAGGTCACCGCGCATGGGGAACGCCGTGTCGGGCAGATTCAGGGGATATTTCTTCTTGTCTTCACTCATGATCGATAAACCATTGCTTTGCATTATTCACATCCGACGCGATCTGCCGCGTCAGCGCTTCCAAACCGTCGAACTTCATCTCGTCGCGCAACTTATGCAGGAATTCCACCCGCAGATGCTTGCCGTATATCTGCTGTGCGAATTCGAACAGATGCACTTCCAGCACATATTTCGCATCGTGCTTCAGCGTCGGCCGCAGGCCCAGACTGGCCACGCCCTGCAACACGCCGATACCGTCCGAATGCACCTGCACCACATACACGCCCTTGAGCGGCGGCAGGTTGTGCTTCATCTGGATGTTCGCCGTGGGATAACCCAGCTTACGACCCATCGCATCGCCATGCACCACGCGCCCGCTGATACTGTAGGGGCGGGCGAGATAATCGCGGGCGATATCCAGTTTGCCTTCCGCCAGCGCCGTACGGATCGCCGTGCTGGAGACGCGCACCCCGTCGAACAACACACTATGCATCGCCACCGCCTCGAAACCGTGTTGCGTCCCAGCCTGCTGCATCAACGCAAAGTCACCGCCGCGCCCGCTGCCGAAACGAAAATCGTCACCGATCAGCACATGCTTGGCACACAAGGCTTGCGCCAGGGTCTGCGCGAAATCTTCCGCTGTCCGTTGTGCGAACACCTTATCGAAGGGACACACATACACGCGATCCATGCCCATCCCGCGAAACAACTCCAGCTTTTCGCGCAGACTGGTCAGCCGCGCCGGCGCCTGTTGCGGCGTGAAGAATTCGCGCGGATGCGGCTCGAAGGTCACCACTGCCGTCTGCAAACCACGCGCCTGCGCCGTCTCGCGCAACTCCTGCAGCATCGCCTGATGCCCGAGATGCACCCCGTCGAAATTGCCGATGGTGACCGCCAGAGGTCGAAAATCCGTAGAATGGAGGCCGCGTAGAATCTGCATAGGGCGCGGATTATACAGCCTTACACCCCGTAATCACCCCCGCCAAAAAGGTAAAACATGCTGAACTACCCACGCGTTGCGATAGATTTCATGAACAACGACCACGCCGAGTTCGTCGCCCTGCGCAAGCACCTGCTCGACCTGCTGCATTCGGGCGCGGATCACACGCAAGTGGATGCCCTGCTGGACACCCTGCTGGAACACACCCGCCTCCATTTCGCCGAGGAAGAGCAGCTGATGCTGTCGGTCCAGTTCCCGCCCTACCCGATGCACAAGGGCGAGCACGACAAAGTGCTGGCCGACATGATCGCCCGCGCCGAAAACTGGAAGACCTCACGCAACAGCAAAGACCTCAGTAGCTGGCTGGAACACGCCGTGCGCGACTGGTTCGTCAATCACGTGAGTAGCATGGATTTCGTGACGGCCGCCTATATCCAGGCGCGGAGTGCATGATGAGCGAAGAAATATTCGACCATAGCCGCTTCGTGCAAGCCCATGCGGCCATGCTGGAGCTACTGGACAGCGATGCGACCGAAGCCGCGTTGAGCGATGCGTTGGCGGCCATGCAGAACAGCTTGCAGCAACAATTCGCAAAAGAAGAACAGGCCATGCAAGCCGCACAGTTCGGCCCGCTGGATGCGCACAAAAAAGACCACGATCAGGCGCTGGAACGCCTGTCTGCCCGCATCGCCCAATGGCAGGAATCGCAGGACAAAAAGGCATTACTGGAATATCTGGAAGGGCCGTTCTCGGACTGGTTCGTGCGCCACGTCAACACCCGCGACTTCATCACCGCACAGCGGCTGTCGCTGGGCGTCTAGCTGCTGACCGTCGGCGGCACCAGTCCGCGCAGTTTGAAGCAACTCGGGTTCGGCATACCGTCCAACTCGTATTCGTTGAACTCGCGGCACACCTGCGGACGAGCGTCATAGATGCCGCATCGCACCGCCTGCCCCACCTCCCCCTCCAGCGCGATGCAGCGCGGCGGATAGATATCCGTGCCCTTCATGCAGAAGGAATGTTCATTGAGTCGATTGGTGAGTTTGAGCGGCACATAGCCGCCGGGGGAGATATCCACTTCCTCGCGATGCAGCACGATACGGAAGTGCGCGCAGCATGCGCCGCAAGTCAGGCAGGGATTTTCCTCACTCATTCCCTGACGACTTCAGCATGCAGGTCGTGCTCGTCGGAACCGGTGATCTTCACCGTGACGAACTCGCCCACTTCCAGGTCCTCGCCGTCGATGTAGACCAGCCCGTCGATCTCGGGCGCATCGGCGCTGCTGCGCGCGAGGGAGCCTTGTTCGTCCACGTCGTCCACCAGCACGGTCATGGTCTGGCCGACTTTCTTGGCCAGTTTCTCGGCACTGATCTCTTCCTGCAGATACATCAGGCGCGCGAGGCGCTCTTCCTGTTCTTCGGGGTCGATATGGTCGGGCAGTGCATTCGCGGCAGCCCCTTCCACCGGCGAATACTTGAACGCACCGACGCGGTCGAGTTGTGCTTCTTCGATGAAGTCGAGCAGTTCTTCGAACTCTTCTTCCGTTTCGCCGGGGAAGCCGACGATGAAGGTGCTGCGCAGGGTGATGTCCGGACAGATCTCGCGCCATTTCTTGATGCGCGTCAGCACGTTCTCGCTGCTGGCCGGGCGCTTCATCAGCTTGAGGATGCGCTCGTTGGCATGCTGGAACGGGATGTCGAGGTAGGGCAGGATCTTGCCTTCCGCCATCAGCGGGATGACATCATCCACGCTGGGATACGGATAGACGTAATGCAAGCGCGTCCACACACCGAGCTCGCCCAGTGCGCCAGCCAGATCGGTCATGCGCGTCTTGAGCGGCTTGCCCTGCCAGAAGCCGGTGCGGTATTTCACATCCACGCCATAGGCAGAAGTGTCCTGCGAGATGACCAGCAGTTCTTTCACGCCGGACTCAACCAGCTTCTCCGCTTCGGCCATCACATCATGCACGGGGCGGCTGACCAGATCGCCGCGCAGGCTGGGGATGATGCAGAAGGTGCAACTGTGGTTGCAGCCTTCGGAGATCTTCAGGTAGGCGAAATGTTGCGGCGTGAGGCGCACGCCCTGCGGCGGCACCAGGTCGGTGTAGGGATCGTGCAGGCGCGGCAGATGCTGGTGCACCGCGTTCATCACCGCCTCGGTCTCGTGCGGGCCGGTCACCGCGAGCACCTTGGGATGCGTCCTTTGCACGATGTCGCCCTTGGCACCCAGACAACCGGTGACGATGACGCGGCCGTTCTCCTGCAAGGCTTCGCCGATGGCTTCCAGCGACTCCGCCACCGCGCTGTCAATGAAGCCGCAGGTGTTTACCACCACCAGATCGGCTTCCTGATAGCTGGGCGTGAGCTCGTAACCTTCGGCCTGCATGCGCGTGAGGATGAGCTCGGAATCGGATGCCGCTTTGGGGCAACCGAGCGAGACGAAACCGATCTTGGGTTGAGCTTTACTCATGACGTATTCCTGTAGATTCTTCGGGCCGTTCCAGCGTCGCGTCGATCAGCGAGACCGGGTCTTCGATGGGCTCCAGATGGGTGGTGATGTGGCTGAACGGCACGGCGGTGCGGATCTCGCCCTCAATCAGCTCGACCAAGTCATGGCCGCGCTGCACCGACCATACACCCGGCACCAGCACGTGCATGGAGATGAAGGCCTGCCGCCCGGCTTCGCGCGTGCGCAGCGCATGGAAATCCAGACCCTGTGCACGGTACTTCGCCAGCACGACTTCGATGGCGTCGATATGCTCCTGCGGGATGGCTGCATCCATCAGGCCTTCAGCCGAACGATGCAGCAACTGCCAGCCGGTCCACACAATGTTCGCGGCCACCAGCAGCGCGATCACCGGGTCCAGCCACAGCCAACCAGTCACCCACACCAGCGCCACGCCGATGATGACGCCGACCGAAGTCCAGACGTCGGTCATCAGATGTTTGGCATCCGCCTCCAGCGTGATGGAGTTGTAGGCGCGTCCGGCTTTGAGCAATTCGCGCGCGGCAAGCAGGTTGATGACTGACGCGACCACCGACACCGCCA
>Ga0180732_1001683_pt1 | contig 13003 bp, 16 predicted proteins | sample KR11_01MetaG_FD_148674 | JGI IMG/M metagenome (GOLD analysis project Ga0180732, IMG submission 148674) | Groundwater microbial communities from the Olkiluoto Island deep subsurface site, Finland - KR11_0.1 MetaG | ecosystem: Environmental > Aquatic > Deep subsurface > Groundwater | place...
GGAAATTCTTTTTTTAGGTATTCTCTTCCGTTTTTATCTAAATCTATTATTTCTTGAGTTGATTTTAATGTTTTTATAACTCCTTTGTTTTCTAGCCATTGAATTGCTCTTGTTGCGCTAACTTCTTCTAAGTTTGATTTTTTTGATAATTCTTTTAAAGAAATATTATTTTCTAAGTAAGGTAATATAGTTCTTTCTAATGGATGTAAGGTTAATGCTAACTTCTGAATATCCATAAATAAATTGTAATAAAGAATGTTTAAAAATGTTACTCTTTAGAGCTTTCTTGAATTGCTCTTATTTTGTCTCTTAGTTCTGCTGCTTTTTCGAAGTCTTCCGCTCTTGCTGCCTCGCATAATTCTGCTTCTAATGACATTTCTTGGCAGATTGGAGTTTCTGATGCAAAAATTGCAATATCTCCCCAATGGGAAATTTCTCTTTTAATTTTTTCTGAAAGCTTCCAGTAGTCAATTAAGATGCTGCCGGATGCACCATCATAAAGCCCATATTTTTTAAGTGGTATGCTAGTGGAATCAACTATTGCTTTGATTGGTTCCACTTTATAGTCTGTTGGGAGCCTCCCCCTCCCTAGTTCAGAAGAAACAAAATATGCTGTTCCTATAGAGATCATTGGGCTTAGGGAATCTGGATCTAACAATGCCGTAATGTGAGATAGTCCTTCAACTCCTAGAAATTTTTCTTTATAATCTTGTAATGTTTTGTCCATTCTCCGTTTAAGACTATTTTTTAAGTCCATAACCAATTTCAAGTCTGTTTCACTTGGCATTAATTCCTCCCCATTAAGGATGTTATCTATTAAACAAGAAAATGAATATACTTCTAATGTGCCGTCTGAATGTGACTCATCGGAAATTCTTAGATTGGTTGATCCATCTGGATATTCTAGTCTGCATGCGAATGTCTCTCTTTTCCGATCTATATATCTCCTAAATCTTGCTTCAAAGGCAGATTGTTCTTGTGGATTATTTTCTTCTTTCATTTTAAAATAAAGAAATTAAACACTTGGCAACTTTGACCAAGTGCTTTTTAGTAAAGAATCTACTGTTGATGCAAATGCTGGTGAGTGTGCCCAAATTCCAATGTCTGAACTTTCATGTACTTCTTTGTCATCATTTAGCATAAACATTAATTGGGTGCCATCGATTAAAATAAATCTTGCACCAATCTTGTCTGCTCTTTTAACATCTGCGAATTTAGCTAATTCTTTTGCAGCTAATTCTGCTTTTTCACTTTCTAGCTTTGCAATAATCTTAACTTTAACACCTTTCTCAGAAAGTTTCTTTAAAGTATATTTTAAACTGTCTGCTTTTTTGACTATGCCTGTTGAACTGGTCATGATAACAACTGATTTTTTAGCATCTTTAAGCATAGTTTCCATATGGTTGTAAATATTGTATCTTCCTTTTATTGCTCCAGAAACATTGTGAGCATCTACATGGTTTACACCATTTTTGTATAAAAGACTTAATTCAGAAAATACATCTTCTTTTTTTATCTTATCTAGGCTTTCCACTTGTTGATCTGCTGATTTCTTAATATGTTTTTTTACTCTTGTTACGATTTCGCTTGGTTCAACAGCAATATACTTTATTGGTTTACCTAGCTTCATTATAACAAAACCACGTTTTTCTAAGCTTTCTAAAATATCATAACTTCTTGATCTTGGTACGTCTGAAATGTCTGAAAGTTCTCCTGCAGCTGCAATACCTTTACTTAACAATGCAGTCCAAATTTTTGCTTCATAAATGTTTAAATCGAATGCTGATCTGATTTTTTTGATAAAATCTTTGTCCATTATCATTTTTTGTCTCCTACACCTCGTAGTCTAGATAAGTTTGGATCAAAAGTATCTTTATAAAGGTTTCGGTCTGTTGTTTCTTTTGAGTAGTTACATATAGAAAGATTTATAAATTTATGCTCTTCTTTTAGTAAATTCTCTTGCTACAAAAGTTAAAATAAAGAATACTACTAAAGCTATTAATAAAATATAAAGTTCTGGTAAAACAGACCCTAAACTAGCTTTAAACAATATCATTTTCTTTAAAATTGAATTAGAGACTACTAAAGGATTAAATAACGCTATATATTTGAATTTCTCTGTTATTGTTTCTATTGGTAAAATTGTATTTGAGAAAAACATCAATAATGCTGCTATTCCTATTGCTGCTAAAAGTGCTGTTTCTTCTGATTTAAATGCATAACCAATAGCCATTCCCAAAAAAATGAAAACTGTTGCTGAAATAAATAATATCAATGATGTGCTTGCAAGAACTGATAAGATTGGCATCTTTAACCAGAATATTGCTGCTAACATTAATATTGCTAATTGAATTAATAATATTAGTAAGCAAGTGATGTAAGTTCCTAGCAGAAATACGAAGTCTGAAGTTGGAGTCATGAAGTTTCTAAAAAATGCTTTTGTTTTTCTTTCTCTTAAAACCATTGTAGAGGATAAAATTATACTTGCTAATAAAATTATCAAAGCTAGTAAAGTAGGGAATAGGTAATTTAGATTAGATGAATCTGAAGTTATTGATTGAACTTCTATTTTTATTGGTGAAACTACTTTTTCGGCTTCAGTAACTTTTACATCATTCAAAAGTTCAGATAAAGTGTTTAAACCAGTTTGTAGATTAGATAAAGTTGTTTTTGTAGAGGTGCTTTTTGATTTTATTTCTGTTGCTATTTGTGTAATTGCTGCTGTAGAACCTTCCAAATTTGTTAAATCTGTTAATACACTATTTATCTGTTCTTCTAAATCATCTACTAATGTTTGGTTAGCACAAGAAAGTTCTGCTGTAATATTTTTTGCTTCTTCCAGACTTGAAATTAAAGCTGAAACTGATGGGATTGATGAACTAATAGTATCTGATTTAGATGCAATTGTTTCTGTGTTTGAAATTGCTGAAGAAATTGATTCTGTTTTAGGAATCAGATTTGTTTTTGCTTCATCTACAACATTGATTAAAGCTTGAGTCATAGTTACACTTAATTCTGAGGATTTTGAGGAAATTTGTGAGTTGATATCGTTAATTAAAGAATAAGCAAGATTAACTCTTGATTTGTCTGCATGGAAAGTTACTGGTTCAGTGCTACCTTCAATTGAAAGACCTTCTGGGAAAATTATGCATATTTGTGTTTTACCTTCTTTTACAGAATTTATACATAATTCTTCTGAATCTAGTTTTTGTATTGAAAAAGATTTTTCTTCGAAACTTGTTAAAATTGAATTTGTTAATTCATTTTCTGATGGGGAATAAGTTCCAACATTTATTCCGTATAATTCTGATGAGTTAAATGCCATTCCTACTAAGAATACTATTAATAATGGAGCCAAAAGAATGATTAATGCAGATAGTTTTGATCTTATGAGTATCTTAAAGTTTTTTCCTATTATATTTAATAAGTTGTACATTCTATCTTCTTCCCAATACTTCTTTTAATTCTTTTACTGAGGGAAAAGGCCCTTTTTCTTCTGGTTCTTGTCTTTCTTTTCCTTTTCTTCTTTTTTCTTGATATCTTTCTTTTACACGTTGCGAAAATATTTTTTTGAAAACTCCATCTAAAGTAGTTTGGCCATATTTCTTTTTTATTTTAGCTGGAGGTCCATCTTCTACAATTTGTTTATTGAATAAGATTGCTATTTTATCACAAATGTGATCCATCTCGTTTAGTAAATGTGTTGTTAAAATTATGGTTGTACCTTGTTTTTTTATTTTCTTTATTAATTCAATCATTTGTTGCCTTAGTAGTGGATCTAAATCTTCTGTGGGTTCATCCATGATTAATATTTTTGGATCGTGAATTAAAGAACATGCTAAGTCTAATCTTTTTTTCATACCAATTGATAAATCTTCTGCTAAAGTGTTTATTGCATCTGGTAGTTCTACTAAATTGATTATGTCTTCTACTGCATCTTGTATTTTAGCTGTTTTAACTCCATAGAGTCTTGCAAAATAGAATAAATTTTCTCTTACTGTTAGTTTATTATAGAATGATCCATCTTCAGTTGCAAAACCAAAGCACTTTTCAATGTCTTTCATTGCCTTAAAAACGTTTTTTCTTAAGTATAGAACTTCTCCACTTGTAGGTTTGTAGAACCCAATTAATAACTTTAGAATTGTTGTTTTTCCTTCACCAGAAGCTCCAATAATTCCTGTGATTTTATTTTCTGGAATTGATAGATTAACTGAATCTAGGATTACGTTTTTACCAAACTTTTTGGTTACCTCTTTTAATTGGATTAATTCTGTATCCATGATATAATTTTTAGTTTTTCTTTTTTTAAATCTGTCGATTTTGGGAAGGCTTATAAATTTATTGAAATTCCCTTTTTTCATGAAAGAAGGTCCTTTATCGCCTGGAGAATATGCAATAGCATACGAACAAGATAGACTTGGAATCTTTGATGTAGATTTAGAAAACCCAATTTATGATTTAGGTCAGATTTTTAAAAGTTGTATTTCTAGTGTTGATTCCCCAAGGGGGGCTGAATTAATTGATCCAAGGGGCATACATTCTATTTTCTTTTTTGGGGATTTTGTTAGCACACCAGTTTATACTCAAGGGTTTGAAGAAAACCGTAAATGGTTAGCTAAAACTTTTTTTGGTCCTGGACATTATGTTTTGGATCGTCGTAAACATGTTGGAGTAATTGATTTGGGTGTTGTTTGTAAAGATGTACCTAAGAGGGGGCATCTTAGAGAAGAAAGAACAAACAGAAAAACCCCTATTTCGCTTAGTGTTAATGCCTTCACAAAAGATTCTCTTACAGAAGCAATAGAAAGCTCTAGATCTTATGGGGGGGAGATAATAGGAACTGGAATTCCCTTGGTCGATGATGGTTTTTTTCAAGAACTAGTAGAAGCTCATCCAGAAATAGTTAGAGATCCATTATACAATTTAGTGCATAAAGTGAGAGATGGTTTTGGTGATGTTCCTCGGAGAGATGTGATAAATGCTCAATTAAGATTTAAAGAGCTAGAAAGAAATCCTAATTTAAAGTGCCATTGGAATTATTAAAGGAAAAGTATAAAAACTTCTAATTTAATTTTTTCTTTATGAAACATACTTGGCAAATAACTTTAATTTTAATTGGTTTGTTTATTGTATCTCAAATTGTTGGTTTATTTGTTGTTGATAGTTATTTAGATAAGCCAGATTTGCCATTAGGTATTGAAAGGCCAGACATTGAAGAAAATATAAGTTATATTCCTGTGTTGATTGCTATTTTGTTTGCAACCGGCATTGCACTTTTATTAATTAAATTTAATGCTGTTAAAATTTGGAAGATTTGGTTTTTTATTGGAGTTGTTGTAACTTTAACTATTACATTTGGATCTTTTATTCCAGAAGTGATTGCTTTAATTTTAGGACTGGGATTTGCTTTTTTCAAAATATTTAAAACAAATGTTATTGTTCATAATTTTACAGAGATATTTATTTATCCAGGTATTGCAGCTATCTTTGTTCCTATTTTTAATTTAATGTCAATATTTATTTTATTAGTTGTTATTTCGATTTATGACATAATTGCTGTTTGGAAAACAAAACATATGGTTAAAATGGCAGAATTTCAAAGTGAGACAAAAATCTTTGCTGGTTTATTAATTCCTTATAAGAAAACAAGAGCTGTTCTTGGTGGAGGCGATATTGGTTTTCCTTTAATGTTTGCAGGAGTTGTAATGAAGACTTCTAATATGTTAAATGGAGTTATTGTTAGCTTATTTGCTGCTTTGGCTTTGTTTATATTATTTTATATGGCTAAAAAAGAGAAATTTTATCCAGCAATGCCTTTTGTAACTGCTGGATGTGTTGTTGGTTATTTAATTACATTGTTGCTATAGTTTGAAAAGTTCTGCTGTGACAAACACATTTTGTTACTGAAGAGATTTCCTCTCCCTCAAATGTGTAAATCATTCCACATTCTAAACATTTTGCTTGTGCCATTTTAATATATAACTCCTATGAGTACGAATCTTATTTGTTCGAACCTAACTTTTTGGTCTGCTAAACTTGAATTATCTCCTTTAGTTATGCAGTACCAACCTTGTTCATCTTCATTGATATCTATGATTCTGTGAACTATGAATCCTATGTTTGTCTCATAGGCAATAACATCTCCTACTTGTAAGTCTTCTTTGTTTTCTGGTGTTAATTCTAAGCCATTTGCTTCTTCATCTAGCAAAGGATCCATAGAATTTGTGTCAGTGTATTGTGCCCAAGAAGCTTGAGCAATGTTTATGATTATTTTATCTGGTAAAACTAAGATTTGATCTTCTGAAATTCTATCTTTTGGTGATGGTTTTTCTGTTGCATTAAAGTCAAAAGGTATTTGGATGTTAGAATTTGCTATTATTGTATTTGAGAAAAAACCTAAAAAGAATATACAAAGGATTGTGATTAATAATGGTATTTTGTTCATTTTCTTAAGAAAAAGGTATTGATTTTTGTTTATAAAGGTTTGGTTTTGTAGTGTCTTATTGGTGGTAACAATATTTTAAAAACACATATTTTAATTTAATATCATGAAAATAAAAGCTAAATTTTGTAAGAATCCTTTTGGTTTGATGTTTAGAAGATTAAAAAAAGGAGATTCTATTGTTTTAACTTGTATTGATGGAAGTATATTTAGTGCTGCTATTCATATGTTATTTGTATTTTATCCTTTAGACATTGTTTGGTTAGATAAGGATCATATTGTTGTTGACAAGAAAACTGTTAAACCATTTACATTATTTGCTTATCCTAAAAGACCTGCTAAATATATTGTTGAAATGAGAAAAGGATTTTCTAAAGATATTAAAATTGGTGATAAAATAGAATTTATTTGACGTAAGGTTTTAACGTTCTTAATGGTCCTTCAAGCAATTTTCTTTCTATTCTTCCTTTTAAGTAAGGTGAAAATTCCGTTCCAAAGTAAACTAATGCTCCAATTTCTTTTACACCTTCTGGATTGTCTACCTTTCCACCACGATTGTGTTTAATATGCCAGGTTTCTACTTCATCTCCTTTGATAGTTATGCTTTCTTCACATTCATCAGGGGATTCTGTACATAAAGTTGCAGTGCCATCCTTCATAACTGTAACCATTCTCGTTTTATCTCCATCTGGGTGCATTCTAAAATATCTTGCCCCTGTACCCTTTAGAATAACGTGCATTGCTAATCTTTCTGTTAGTTTCATTTTAACATCAAAGTTTAACATAAATAGGTGTTTATAAATCTTTTGCTTTTGTTGTTTCTTTTGAGTAGTTACAGATAGAAAGATTTATAAAGGGAAAAATAGATTAATTAATTATGGCACACAAACCCCATGAATTGGAATATACTAAGCTTTTGCAAAGTGGAGCGGTTTTTCATTATACCTGTAATGCTCCTAGCTCAGATATGCTTAGCCGGCATGGTGTGCAAGAACTTGGGCAAGATGTTGATTCGGACCCAAGAGGACTTTTGTTGATACCGGCAGATGTTTATACTAAATTCGGGCTAGTGCTTGATCCCTTAAATGATTCTGAAACACATAGAATTGTTTCTGAAAATTTAATGAGGAAAATGTCTGAAAGAGAGAAATCATCTGATTCTGATTGATTCTAAATTCTTTGGTGCATTTGTTTCAATGTGTAATAGCTTATGCAATGTAGAAGCCATTTCTAAACAATTTGAACTTTCTCCATGATTTAAAATTATTTTCTTTGGTTTTGGATTTAATCTTTGTGCAAAATTTAATAATTGTTGATAATCTGAATGACCTGTAAATGAATGTATTGAGCAAATATCCATTTTAACTTCAATTATGGTTTGGTTGTTACCTGCTTGGAAAGCAATTTGTTTTTCTCCTTGTTGTAATCTTTTACCAAGAGATCCTTCTCCTTGGTAACAAGTTAAAACTAATGAGTTTTTATCGTTTCCTGCAAGTTCTTTGAAATACTCAACAGATGCTCCCCCGGTCATCATACCTGAAGTTGCTAAGATTATACATGGTCCTGTTTCTTCTAAGATTTGTTTCATTTCTTTTTGAGAACCAACTTGTTTGAATATTTTTGATAAGAATGGATTTTGATCTTTGTGGAAAATTTGTTTCTTAACTTTGCTATTGAAAAAATCTGGGTATGCTGTGTGTATTGCTGTTACGTCCCACACCATTCCTTGAACAAATATTGGAACGTTGGGTATTTTTCCTTCTCTCATTGCTCTTTCTAATACTAACATTATTTCTTGAGAACGTCCTACTCCAAGAACTGGCATTAAGACACGGCCCTTTCTGTCAATAGTCTTATTAATAATGTCTAAAAGATAAGTTTCTGCTTCTTCTCTTGAAGACATTACAGATTCTTTGTTACCATATGTTGCTTCTACAATAACTGTTTCTAATCTTGGAAACTTTGTAGATGCGGGGGCTAATAAATTAGACATTTCGTAATTCATATCTCCAGTGTAAAGTAAATTATGTAATCCTTCTCCAATGTGCATATGGGCCATTGAACTTCCAAGAGTGTGACCTGCGTTGTAAAATGTTAACCTAATATCTGGTGTGATATCTGATACTTCTTCATAATCTAAGCAAATTGAATGTTTTACCATGTTTTTAATGTCTGTAGATGAATAGATTTGTTTTTTTGCATCTTTTGCGGCTACAGAAATATAATCTAAACATAAAAGCGCCATAACATCCCTTGTCGGTTTTGTACAATAAATTGGTCCGGTGTAACCATATTTGTATAATAAAGGTATTAATCCGCAGTGATCTAAGTGAGCGTGAGTAACAATAACTGCATCTAGTTCATTTATTTTGAATTCTGGACTGTCTAAGAAAGGATACATTGAATCTCCGGATGCTGCTACATTTATACCGCAGTCTAATAAAATTCTAGATTCTGGTGTTTGTAACAATAATGAAGATCTTCCTACTTGTCTAGCTCCCCCTAAGAAAGTAACTCTGATCCACTCTTCTTTTTTGCCCCTTATTCTTCCGCCATAAATTCTTTCTCCGACTTTGTTTAAGAATTTTTTTCTGTAATCATCATTTAAGTAAAGTACACTTCTAATGTTTTCAATTAATTTTGATCTAATTGCGGGTGTTCTTTTTACTAAAGGCACCCACATTGTTTGTTTTTTAATTTCTTTTAGAATTTCTCCAGCCTTGCCAATAACAAGACCGGGTTTTTCAGCTTCTATGACCACCATAGAACGTTGTGGATCAAAAATTATCTTGTCTATTTTTGCTTCTTTTGGAACTAATTTATTTATTAAAACTTCAGCATCTTCTTGTTCTAAGCATAAAGAAGGATCTGGTCTTACTTCAATACGTTTTTTAATTTCATTTACTATGTCTTTAATTGTTCCGTTATTGTCTAAGAAAAAATCCTTTGATTTAGTATACAGTACAATATTTGCTCCTTCAAAAGCCATTTGATTTATTTTAGCTCTATCTGGTAACTTCTCTTTAACTTCTTGTAAAATTTTTAAAACCATTTTATGTATAAAATAAAAAATTATATTTTCTTTTCAATTATTCTTGTTTCTACTTTTCTAACGCCTTCATTGGTGATTGTAAATACATCAATTCCGTCGCCTGTTGGCATATCTCTTTGTAAAGCTGCGTTAAGTGCTTTTAATGCAACTTCAATTCCTTGTTGAGTTGTCATATCTTTTATGTAAAGTGTTTCAAGTACACCATAAGCATAAGGGCTTCCTGAGCCTGTTGAACAGTAATCATCTCTGAATGTGATTGATCCATCAAGTCCTAGTTCATATAGTTTGAATCCTGTATTGTCTTTTCCACCTAGTAAAAAAGCTACTATTCCTGGAACCATTGACATCTTTCTTATATTTTGATAAAGAATTCCGCCTAGTAAATTAGCAGCTTGTTTAACGGTTGCTTCATTACCAGTTCTTATTTTTTTTAATCTTAATTCTGCTTTTACTAATTTGATTATTAATTGAGCGTCTGAAACTAGACCTGCCATTGTGACTGCCATATCATCTGATATCTTATGTATCTTTGTTTCTTTCTTATTTGCAATCATGTAGCCTGCGCTAGATCTTTTATCTGCCACAAGAACTATTCCGTCTTTACATACAAGACCTACAGTTGTTGTACCTTTTTTAACTAATTTACTGATATCTTCTTCCATATTAATGACCTCTTAGAATGAGTCATGATAAGTAATAAACTAGGGATTTATAAAGTTTTTGGTTGGGGGTGATAGAAAACTTGATCCCTAGTTAATTAATATCTACTTTTTATATGATTTTACTAGTATTTAAATGTTTTGGTTTGTTACTTTTGTTAAGTAGTAATAAAAGAAAAAAGTTATTCTCCTTTTGGTAGTCCTCTTTTAACTGGAACTTCATAATAAGTTGCTAAAGCACTAGCTTCTTTTTCAATTAATTCAGCTGTTTCATAAATGCCTTTTATATCGTCTACGCTTAAATAATCTGCGTCAGCACGTCTACGGATATTTTCAGCCCTATCAAGAAGTTTTCCTACCCTAACAGCTGCTTCAAGAGTTGTTAATCCTGGGTATTTTGTTTCTATATGTTTTGTGAGATCTACCATTTTTATTAAATTTATAAAAAGGGGGAGTTTATAAACCTTTCTATTAGTTGTTCTTTAACAGTAGTTACAAATTATTTTAGAATATTGATATTTTTAACCTTATTTTTTACATTATCTTCTTTTAATAAAAATTTAATGAATGGTTTGGCTTTTGTGTATTTTCTTTTAACAATAGTGTAAGAACGTCTTTTTTCAAACTTAACATTTTTGTATTTTTTCTTGAATTTAACTAAATGTTCTTTATGGGTTTTTAATGGTCCATAATGTTTTTTTGTTTTAGGTAAATTATCTTTTACTTTAAAATAGAAAATTGCTTTTTTCTCCCAATTCCAGCCAGCATCAATTATTTCAAAATCATTTTGCTTTAGTTTGTTTTTAATAAAGTCAAATGCTTTTAATAATTTACTGCCTACAATATCTTTTTTTCCAGATTTGGGAGTTACTTCTAATAGAATATAATCTTTGTAACTATTTAATTCAAATATTTCCTTTTGGAAACTTGGATTTTTTACTGCTTCTTTTAGTTTAGAAAATTGTGCTAATGATAACACCGCTGCTGCATTTCTTTCTTTTTGAACAGGATCAATTACTATTAAAGGGGATAATTTCTTGGCTTCATTTAGATTGAATAAAGCTTCATTTTTATTTTTGTAGTATTTCTCTGTGTCAATTATTACTTTTGGTTTCCATTTTTTTACGTTTTTTATGAAGTTATCAAATGTTTTGTATTTTATAATTAATAATTCTGTTACATAGCCTGAGAAGCCCCTAATGTATGATTCTGCACCATAGAGTTTGTTTGCTTTTAAGAATAGTTTTAACTTTCTTATTTCGTTTTTCGTATCTTTGTTTGTTTTCTTGTTTACATAGCTTATATGTAATGGAGATATATCTGTTATGTTTAATGCTTGTTCTGGTTTTTTAATTTCTAAGACCGGAACTACTTCAAATAATAATCCATTAAACATTACATGGAAATAATCTCTAGAGCCATGAACTCTTTTTATTTTATTAAATGATTTTTTAAGAACTATATGTAAAATATTTGATATTTCTTTTTCATTTTTGAATCTTACAAAAACATCTATATCTTTATTTCCTGGAAGGAATGTTCCTTTTGCATAGCTACCGCCTACTATTGCTTTTGCATTTCTTAAACGTTTATTTAATCTAGTTAGAAATATATTAGTTGTTTCTTTTAGCAATGTTACTTCTTTTTTATCTGGTATATATTCCATGGTTTAAAATTAAAAATTGAGTATTAAAAAGGTTTCTAAAAGTAAAAGTTCACTTTTGGTAATAATCCGTCAGAACTTCGCCCTATTATAAAATAAGAATCTCCTGTATCAATTTGTATATCTCCTTCTGGTGTTTTATGCGCATATGTTATTGTTGGGGTGTTATCTTTTGATTGTGGAGAAAATAAATAACTTGGAATCATTTGTTTTGGTAAGTTGAATATGTTTAAGTTCATTGGAGCATACAATATTGGTTTTTCAGTGTCTGAAACTCCAATTGTGTCATAGAAGTCTGCTGTGATATCTGCTATTTTTTTACAAACTAATGGATCATCTACATTACATTTTTCATTTAATGGGCAACCACATTTTGCACAATCTCTGATTAATATTTTATTATGTGTACACAAGTAAGGTTTAGTTTCTGAGCATTTTCCTACTGGTGTTTGATCTTCGCATGTTGCTGTTTCATCTATTGTTAAAGTAGGTAATGCTTGTTCTATTGGGACACAACATTGGGTTTCTGCTTCTTTTTTGATCATTGTTGATAGAATTGGTTCAAAGCCTGTTGGACATCTTCCTTTTGCTGTGAATCCATTATTTTTACTGCAATCATCTGAAGTAGTACATTGTCCACTTCTACAAATCTGGTCTTCCTTACAGGTTATTATTTGTTTTTCAGGATTACAATATGATTTAAGGTCTGTTGAACAACTTCCTGCTTGAGTATTGTCTGTGCATTTATCTAGGGGTTGACATAATCCGTTTTCGCATCCATCTGGACATATTGTTTTTTTGTATAATATCTTTAATCCAACACAAGTTGGTTCATATAGAACGTTTGAGTCAAAGCAATATGAATAAAGTTTCTTTGCTCCTAATTGTACGCTATTAACTTCTTTTATACATTTTGGGATGCAAGTGAATTCCCCTGTTTGTTCATAATCGGCTGGACAAGTATACACTGCTTCTTCTTCTATATTTGTTAGTGCAAATCCTGTAAATGGAAAGAAAGCTTGTGCTAATGGTACCATTAATACCAATATTAAAAGTAAAACACCTTTTTTCATATTTAATTTATTGTTTTTTGTATTTTATAAAGGTTTCTTCTTGAAAAAAGGGAATAGGAATCCTAGGTTAAATGCGTAAGCTGGTATTGATTTTAGGATTGGTTTTTCTTTTCT
>Ga0180732_1001684_pt1 | contig 12990 bp, 22 predicted proteins | sample KR11_01MetaG_FD_148674 | JGI IMG/M metagenome (GOLD analysis project Ga0180732, IMG submission 148674) | Groundwater microbial communities from the Olkiluoto Island deep subsurface site, Finland - KR11_0.1 MetaG | ecosystem: Environmental > Aquatic > Deep subsurface > Groundwater | place...
GCCGAGCCTCCTCATAGGGTAGGTGAGGATAACCGAAAGGGCTATCCGGGGTAAGGTGAGTCGAGTCATGGGCAAGCCGCCAAAAGCTTACCCCATCATGCCGGCTATGCCCAGCCCCTCTCCAGATTGGAATTGAGAGGGCAACCCCCACGATACCCAGGCAGATAAGAAACCCTTTCATTTCTGGCTCCCTTTTACCCCAGTATACACTGCAAGGGGGGGCTACACAAGCCTAGCTAGTTACCTTGCTCTGACCTCGCCTGCGGTTATCTCCAAGTAGAGCCCCAGGGCAATACCAAGCCTGAAGGCATTTATCACTATCTCATCTACCGGTGACTTTTGCTGAGACCCTAGCCTCAGTAGTGCCTCAGCCGCCAGGCTGCAGTAGTGCTTTAGCACTGTTTTCTCATCATCGATGAGCGAGTCAATGTCTTGCTGCCCCAGTGCCTGTCTCTGCTTCATCTCTTCAAAGTCAATCATCGGTTTACCTTACCGGCCCAAAACCCTTTAGGGTGGAGCCGGAGCGGTGCTGTATGGTTACCGGCACCGAAAATATCTCGGCCCTGGTGCAGTAGCGGGTACCGCATTTCGCGCAGACATCGTAGTGGACGAGGATAGATTTTACCGTGGGGGTAGTAATCTTATTCAGGTCCTGGATAGGTACGGCCAGCTTCTCGAGGGAAGCGAAGGTTCCTTTGGGGATAGATGGCTCATCAGCGCAGGCGAGCCGGCAGACAGTATCCTTGCAACCACAGTTTGGGCACTTCACAAACTCGATGGGGAACGACATTTGGTATTTACCTCCTATTAACTCTCATCTGGCTGAGCTATGCCTTCCTCTTTTCCTGCGTGGCAAAACGGACACTCTTTTATAGACGCTGCTTTATCCTTGGGTACCGGCCACGATTTTCCGCACTTATCACAGGTAGCAAGAGCCATCTCCTCTTTTGCTTTATACTCTATGGACTTGGCTAATTCCTTCTCTGGATGCTTGATCTGGTCAAGCAGGTGGAGCCGCAACTTCGCTATGTATCTGGCTCCGGGCATGCCCATGTCCTGGATAGCAGTAGCCAGGTCAGGACGGGCCTCGGCAATAAACTCCATCAGCCTGACCAGGGATATTTTCTCAAGATGCTCAATGTTGTCGCCCAGCGCGGTAAAGTCCAGTTTCTCCAGAGGCGGGAAGCGGCCCTTTCTGACCATGCTTCGTATATCCTCAGGCTGTATCGAGGAGAGATATTTCTGAAGAGCTTTGACTATCTGATCGTGCATGACCTCAACGAAAAACTCGAAGGCGAAGCGGCTACCGAATTTCTTAGCACGCCTTTTTAACTTTCGGGGTATCAGTTCCCTGTCCGATGTAGTCATTCCTCTTCCTCTTCGCCCATGTGAGACATGGCTGTGCCTGCTTTACTGAGCAAGTCCTTGAAGCCTTTAGCTATATCCATCTTTGTCTTATGGCCCTCTTCAGCTCTTCTTTCCTCAGTCATAAACTTTCTAAGGTCTAAAACTTGAGTCATATCCATAACGGTTGGCTTACCATTGAAGCCAGTTATTTGAGTCGGAATAAATGGATTTGAAGTTTGCTCCGGGATGCCTAGTATCGACTTTAGCATCGGGAGAGCAGTAGACAAATCCGTCAGCTGCTCAATCCAGGTCTTAGGCTGGGAGAGTGGACCCTGCTGGGGTATATGGCTCATTATCTCCTGCTTCAAAAGCGCCAGTTGGGCAGCAAGGGTCTCTTTTAGTGCAGTAAGGTCGGAGCCCTTATTGATGTAAGGCTCCATGGCAATAAGAAGCTCCGAGACTTTTTCCGTGGCAGATGATTGGCCGCCTCCTGCTTGAGTTGCCCCCGCAAATCTACTCTTTAATGCCCTTATAGACAGGATATCCTTGGCATCTTGCAGGCTGTAGTCACCAAGCCCGGCGCCAACCCTTGCCGGTTCGTCATCGACAATAATATAGTCCCTGTCGGGACCTTTAGTCCGGGTCCCACCAGTTTCGCCTTCTCCCGCGGCTAGTTTGGCTGCACCGGTGAGCTCAGTTAAAAGCTCAGGTGGAATCGCTTTTTGAAGTTTGGCACGCCAGGCGTTGACCCACAGGCTCTTTACGTCAGCGGCAAGATTAGCCTGCCCCAGGGCTTCCCAAACCCACTTGATATCATTGTAATCTCCGCTCCAGACAATGTCGGCAGCCAAGACAATCCTGTCCTCCTTTATACCTATGCGCTGGCCTATGGCCTCGAACTGTTGTCTCGGGGTGACACCCTCATCTATCATAGTTGGGTGAACCCCCGTCTCTAAAGCCTTTCTACCCTCATCGGTTATCAGCCAGCCTTCTTTAACGTTGCCATCCACAGTTCCCTTATCCTTCTCCCTCTTTAATTGCTTAAGCGTCGTCTCGTTTGAGGCCCCCAGTTCCTTAGCTAACTCAGCCAAGGAAACTGCTGCCCCCTTTGTATTTAATGCCTCCAGTAGCTGTGGTATACCTGCCATATCTCCTCCTTTCTTTCGTAAAGACAGCACTGTCTTTGTCTTTTATATTTAGTAAATCATAAAAAAGACAAAAAGTCAAGACGTTGTCTTTGGCGTGTGTCTTGTCTTTTATGTCTACAGTAAAACAAAAAAGACAAAGACAAAGACACTGTCTTCCCATCCGTATCTGATAGCAAAGACAGCATGTCTTTTCCCCTGCCCTTGCCAGATATAAAGACAAAAGACAAAGACAAGCAAATAGATAGTCTTTGCCGTCTTGTCTTTGTGTCTTTGTCTTAGTGTCTTTAGAGGCGTAAAGCCATTGTTTCTTGGACTTTCTCTGGACGGGGTGTATAATAGAGTCAAGTGGGGCTGATGGCTTGACAATTTAGTGTCTCGTCTTTTATCCTTAGACCCATGAGGGGGTGCTAACCATGAATTGGGTATCGCTGATCACCAACATCATAGACCACATACCCATCGAGAGAGCCTTATTTCATCCCCGGGATAATACCAAGGCCCTGGAGGAATTTATAACCAGAATGGGCAGCACTAGGAACCCCAAAGAGGCACCTGTTTCAGAAAAGCCGACCTCTACTATTACCGGACCTCCTCCACAACTTGAGTTACCAACCAGGGAAGAAACCACAGTTGCGCTGAAACGAAGACTCGCCAAGGAGCTTTATCGGGCTGAACTCGACCTCTCAAACAAGCTCAGGATAGCCGGCAAACCCTGTGACTGCTTGGAATCAAAACACACCCTGGGCTTGGAGGCTGCTGCCGAGGAGCTTATAGCCCAGGAGCCTGGTAACCCGGTCTACTCCGAGATACTCCAGTGGATTGAGAATAATCACCCCAAAGTCACCATAGAGGCAATAGTGAGCGGAAAGTATGACGAAGAGTATCCCAAGATGGCCTCGGAGTTCAAAGGATTCCGTAAGAGAATTATGGGATCCACCTCACTCACCGCTATGATAGAACCTAAGGAGCAGATCACCTTTTTGCCCGGCGATCCAATGCGCCAGCGAGCTCAGGAGCTCGCCAACCGAGTGCATGCCGGGAAATTGTCACGCTCTGAAGCGGTAGCAATGCTGGCTGATGACCTCGCCGAGGAGGAAACCAGATGACGACCAAGGTTAAAGCTCCCCCCCAAGAGGAGGTACTTCGAGTAGCAGCAGATGCCCTCGATCGCTTGTTGATAGAACTCAGCAGGGAGGAGATGGGCAAACTCGCCGCCGCAGGAGGAAGCGAACTTCCACCTCCCCGCTGCAAACTTTACGAAGAAGAAGCGAACCTGCTGAGGGATCACGTCTTCCGGCTACTTGGCAACCGCAGTCCCAAGGTCAGGGGTGAGGTCAAAGCCCTCTTGGAGAGCCTGCGTTGGAGGGTTCAGGAACAAATGGTGCTCCTTGAACCTCACTACCGGGTTGATAAGGAGCGAGATATAAACTTGGCTGAGGAGTATTGGCGCTGCGGCCTCGCTCTGGCTGCGCTTGCTCGGTCACTGGATGACGACTGGCAATTTCTAAATCAGTGTGTCGAGCGCGAGGAAGAAGCCGAAACCAGCAATCCAAGCGAGAGGCGATGGGTGAGAGAACTCCCCGAAAAGGAGCGCCAGCGCCGTCGACGAATGGCAAAAGAAGGGTTGGGAACCACACTACGTCCACTCTTTACCAGCACAGAGCAGGCAGCTCTCTTTTGTACCCACAGCGTGAACCTCCTCGCTCAGTGCTGCTGTAGAACGCCACGGCCGGACCCGGTGGTGCAGGAGGGAGAGGTCGCCAGAATGGCGTCCCGTCATGGCATTCCCTTCGACGAAGCCCGGCGCCTGCTGTGGCAATCAGAACACCTACTCGAACCGGAACTCTTGGAGGAGTAATATGACACAGGAACTGGACGCCTTTGCCGAGATGATGCTGGACGAGGCAGCGGTTCTCGCCCACGCCAGCATCTACCCCAACGAGCTGCGGCGCTTATGGGATGAAGGAGTAACCGATGTAAAGAAACTCGCCGACCACTTCGGCGTCCCGGAGCAATCTATCGAGTGGCGCGTCGTCCGGCTAGGACTGAAGAAACCACAACCCGGGGTGGATTGGGCTGCTGCCCGGCAGCTCTGGTCTGAAGGGAAGAACATCAGGGAGATCGCTAGCGAGCTCAATACCTCACCTGGCTACGTGGCCACCATCCTAGGGAAACCAGAGGAGGACATAGGCCCCCACATGCGCCGCATGCAGGTCATGACCCTGTCCCAAAAAGGGCTGACCCAGGTGGAGATCGCCGCAAAGGTGGGCTTGAGTGCAGGCAGAGTCAACAAGATTCTCACCGAGGCGGGAAGCCACGGCATGGCAGCCATCGCCGCCCGCCGCAGTCAGGTCTTGGAGATGCACAACGCCGGCATGATGTCGGTCGAGATCGCTGAGCGCACCGGCTACCACCGCTACTCTGTGAATGCCATCCTGAAGGATTACGGATTGGAGCCACACGTGCGTCCTGGCACACGCCCTTCCGAAGCTGAAGCCCTACGGCGAAAAGAGCAGGTGTGGGACCTGGACGATGAGAGAGTATCCCCCAAAGAGATTGCCAAGCGCGTCGGAGTGTCCCTTGACGATGCCTACCGCATTATCAGAGTGAAACCGGACCCGGACGTGCGCGGTGGGCAAAAGATTATGCGGGAGCTAGCCCAGAAAGCGGGGGTATCAGTCGAGGATGTCGGCAACTACCTGCGCATGAACGAGCACGAGAGACGGCGTCTCAGGGAGACCGGTATTACCGAGCGCCACCCTGCTTGGACGGATGAGCACTGGCAGGCCGCGGACAAGGAGATAGGCAGTATGAGGCAACGGGAGGAGGTAAGGTTGCGCACTGCCCTTGAAGAGGACAGACGTGAGCTTGAAGCCCTGGAGCAATCGTCAGGAGGCAGCTCCGGTAGCCAAAGTGGCGTGGAGCCGACTACCCAGGAGCGAGCCGAAGCCTGGCGCTTCTGGAAACGTACCCAGGAGCGAGCCGGTGAAAAGGAGCCCTTCGCTGTTCTACTCAGCGGTGCCATAAAGTGGCGGTATCCCCGGGACACCGAGCGCCAAGTGCGGCTTACGGGCTACATAACCGAACTGCTGACCCGCCACCCCACGGGGCGCTTCCCCGCGGGGGAAGCCAAGGAGCTGGCCGAGAAGTGGGGAGTGACGGAGATCACCAAGTTTGAGGATATCCTCCCTGAGGAGCTCCCGGAGGAGTTCCCGGAGGAGGTATAAAGGTTACCCCCCCTCTTGACAAATGATTCCCGTTGTGCTACTCTTTTATTAGGTGTGATGGCGTAAAGTGGCGTAAAGCCATTAAATAATGGCCTAGCACTAATAATAGCGAAGGAGGTTACTACAGTGGCTGGAATCTACGCTAATTTGGCCCAATTGATGGCGAGCCGCGAGATGTCCATCAGCCGCACTCCCTTCAACCCCGATATCGTGGTGATCAAGAGAGCCAGCTTCCCCAAGGGAACAGTTCCCAAGCACCTACTTGGCTTCTTAATCAAGAAGGGTGAGTGTGCTGGTAGGACCGGCACCACAGTCTATAAGGGTAGGGTAGTCCCACAGACTGCGGTTTGCGTTGCAGAAAAGCACGGCCGATAGCTCGCCTGAGAACACCTGACAACTTAACAATGAGGAGAGCAGCCTTGACAGAGGCTGCTCTTTTCGTTTAGAATGCCTTTGGGTGATGGGGTGAATGAAGAAATCAAGCTCGTAAAAGTCGAATACTGGCGCCAAATAAAGAAACCTACGCTGCCCCAATACCTCTACCGAAGGGCGGTCAAGGAAGCCATGGCCAGCATCAAGGGACAAGACGGCATAACCGTGAATCCCAAAACCGGTAACCCTATCCCCATCTCCGCCTTGGCTGCCAGAGAAGCCCTAAAGGGGCTCACTACTGAGCAAATACTGGCCGAACACCCCAACTGGAAGGAGGACTATGAGAGAGATGTCAAGCAGTGAAGAGAAAGAGAGAAAGATATACATCCTGGATGACGAGGAGTGTCTACCCTGCGAGGAGGTCAAGAAGGTGCTCAAAGCCGAGATAGAGTCCGGCAAAGTCCAGGTGCTCCAGATTACGTCGGATGAAGCCCTGGAGTTGCTTGAGAAAGCGGGCGCTGGGGATAAGGTGGAGTTCCCTTCAGCCCTGGTTAAGGATGGTAAAGGGGTGAGACTCTGCCAGATCTACCACTCAAAGGACATCACCCTGTCTAAATGTGGGGACGAGATTATCGCTATTCGGGAGCCGCCGGAAGAGCAGCCGGCTGCCCCCCAGTCTGGAGAATCGACTCCATCGCCCACCGATTGATATAAGACTCAAAGTATGACCGCTTTTGACCGCGAGCAAACCCGGTATATCGCCCCGAGGCGCTCACTACCCGCCAACCATTCACTCCATCGTCCTCAATAGTGACCTCAGCCGTCGCCTCAGCTCCTCTGGGGTGCAGGGTTAGGCGGCTGCCATTATCATCAATAGAAAATCCATTGATGCTGATCTTCTTTAACAGCTCTCCTCTTGCTTTATCATTCATTGCCGGCAGCATCGCAAAGACAGGCGCAGCCTCTACCTTTCCCCTCTTTTTCTTTGCCTCACCCCTGAGAGAATTATAATTCTCAATATAGGTATCATTAGCAAACAACCCGCAGCGGCACCGGCCCAATTCCTTGATATCCTGCAGGGCAAAATCACATGGGCAGTGATCCCGGTCGCGTACGCAGGGGCAGTGACCCCCACGCTTTATTAGCAGATCAGCCCACTTCAGAGGCTCCTGACCAGGGTGAATCTTCAGTTTATTATCCTGGGCAAACTTGATAATCCTCTCAGCAATCGTCTCTCGGTCGAACACTGCCTGCTCAGTCATTGTCCCTTCCCCTCCAACTATACTTGCTATACCCCAATGTGGTAGAATATAAATTAATTCGCCTATTATTATAGCACAAGAATGAAAAAACTTTCACCAGGATCAGAAACCCTCTACCGCTACTGGCAGAACCGCTTCCAGGACTGGCTGAATGGACGTTCTGCTGCCACGGAGACTGGGGAAGCATTTCTGTCTTTCCTAGAGGCAAGTAGTCTCAGGCCCAACACTGTGGGGTGCGCTGCCCGAGCTCTGCGGAGGATTGGACTGGATGTGCCAGCCCCATCGATGGAATGGGGAGAGCCAAAGTACCTTGAGCTGGACGATGTGAAGCGCCTCATCAAGACAGCTCCCAGCTTACTGGAGAAAACAATCCTGACGGTTACCTTCGGCAGTGCCTGCCGCATCTCAGAGGTCCTGAACCTTGAACTGTCTGACTTAGAGCTGGATAATGAGGTAGCCACAGTTACCCGCAAAGGGGCTAGGCGGGAGCGCGTGGCCCTGGGCAAACAGGCGACTGAGGCTCTAAGAGAGTGGCTGTCGCATCGTCGGTCTAAGAGCAAGCGAGTCTTTATGGACTACACCTATCAGGACATCTACCGGATGCTAAAGCAGACAGGCAAGATAGCAGGTATCCCAGACTTCGCACCCCACCAACTACGCCACTCACGGATTAGACACCTGATGAATGCAGGGGTGCCTATAGAAATGGTAAGCGAGATAGCAGGGCACCGACGGTTAGATACCACTCTAAAAATTTATGGGAGATTACGGGCAGAGGAACGAGGACGCTACCTTGTAGGTTTCTAACATATATGGTATAATAGGAATATGCTGAGGATTGGAAAAAGGCGCGTCTTTCTTGACAAGGCAACCCTAGAGCAACTTTATGTCCACGAGGAACTCAGTACCCGTGAAGTAGCAGCAAAACTGAATATCAGCAAAACGCTTGTGGGAGAGTGGTTACACAGATACGGTCTAAGCCGCAACTTATCAGAAGCATGGGGTGTAGCTAGAAAGACAGGGCGCCGCTCCCCAATCTCCTCTCGAAAAGGCACAGGTAAGCCAATCACTAATAACCAAGGATATGTACTTGTCCGGCTTCAACCTGAGGACCCCTTCTTTAGCATGGTAGAAAAGAGTGGTTATGTCTTAGAGCATCGCTTGATAATGGCTAAGAAATTAGGAAGACCCCTTCACGGTTGGGAAAGCGTTCACCATAAAAACGGCGTGAGAAATGCTAATCGCCAGGATAACCTGCTGCTAGTCATGGGGGGAAAGCACCATGGCAGGATAAGGTGTCCATTCTGTAAGAATGAGTTCGGTATACACTAAACAAAAGGAGCTAAGATGGTAGAACGACGGGAGCCAAAGCCCCGGGGCGGCGCAGCCAAGGAGATCCGCACCGGCCACTTCATAAAGGCATGGCTGGAGAAGGTGGATGAAGACAGCATTATTGGCATCCATCAGGCACTCAAGTCAGAAATCGGTGGGCGCAACATGTTCCGTCCCAAAGTGAAGTGGCTAAGGGCGCCCACCTACGAGTCCTTTCTAAAATACTTTGGGCACCTGCGCCGCCTGGGGCTGGTGGAATTTGTCCGGGAAGAACCCACAGAGTGGGTTTACCACGACAAGCTTGTCTCTATTAGGATGGCTGGCCCGTGGCCTGATGCACGACCGCTGCCGCCAATGCAGGTGGTGCCGAGCACGCGCCGAGTCTACCGCCTGAGCGCCCTGGGGAAGAGTCCTGAGCTTGATGTGCTGTGGGATGACCCGCTGGCTAGGGGGATATTTAGAGAGTTTGTCAAGGGAGGATTAGGATTGCCAAAGTAAATCTATATTAGAATTGCCTTGATAAGGAAGTCAATACTTCCCAAATTAATTGGTTCATTCTTTTACTCCAAAGTTTGAAGTAAAGGAAGCAGTAAGAATAATACTCGAAGCCAAAGCAGGCAAGCCTGAGAAAGATTGACACTCCCTAGCCCCAAAGGCGGCAGAAGAAAGAGCGGGAGAGACGCCAGAAGGGGGAGCAGCCGGCACTACTTGACTTCTAACAACCATACATAGTAAACCATTGACCTACCCCTAAAAACGCCCCAATTTCAATCCTGGTGCGTTCTGGGGCTTCTACCCACCGGCTCCCCCGCTGACTGTCAGGTATATTCCAGCTCGGGCAGTTGCCGTGATATGATAAAAGGGGGGTTAAAGATGCTGGAAGAACTGAAACAGAAAGTCATAAACTACTTCTTCCTAATTATAATCCTTGTCATACTCCTCTATGGCAAGTTGTTCCCCAGCAGTGAGACAAATGCCCCCAGCAGCCGGGACAGCACCCCTCATTAGTTGCCAAAACTAGGCTAAAAATGTTTCTAAACTATTGACAAGCCTATAGCTTTCGGCTAGAATATTGATATGCGAGTTCGGTCAAAAACTGGGCGTATCTATGAATACGATTATTCTATACCACGGGTGAACCGCAAGCCATCAGTACATCATCCAGACTTCAAATACAAAGAGCCACATGAACCATATACATACGAAGCACTACGGAGAGCAAACTATCAGTGTGAGATATGCGCTACTACTAACAAAAGACTTTATGTTCACCACAGAGATGACTTAGGGGAATCTAAAACAAAGACTCCAAACAACGACCATGCCAATCTCTTAGTTCTCTGTGCGAAATGTCACATGCGGCTACATAAGATTGGTGTATTCCCAGATGTTAAAGTCATCAGCCGGCTACGCGCTCAGGGACATACGCTTGAGCAAATAGGTGAGGTCTTTGGGGTATCTCGCCAAAGGATACATCAATTACTCCAAAAATATATTTTGGGGAGCGGCTAGAAACCCCTTGACAAACTACAAATACTATGGTAACATCTAGACGATGAGTAGTAACAAGGTAGAGATAAAGGTTCTCGCTGACGACCTAATGACGGTACCGAAGGCAGCCAAGGCGCTGGGGCACCCTAAGATGACATTATACCGCTGGATTGATACAGACAAAATCCATGCTATCAAGCTCGGCGGTATTTTATTTATTCCCAAGAGCGAAGTGGAAAGACTAAAAAATGAAAAGACTGCTGAGGCAGCGAAACCTCAGCAGTCCTGAAATGGAGGTGATTGAAGATGTGTAAGAACCTCAACCACTGCTTTTATTCTACCACCCTTAGTCACCTCCTGTCAAAGGAGGCAAGATGAAAGAGAAACGGAGTTTATACCAGTGTCTAGAGGCAAAGGTCAAGAAAGACAGGATCCGCTGCGCCAAGAGACATCCCCTCTCAAAAATGAGTGGTGACGGGACTATACCGGTACTCCGGTTAGCCAGGGGCGAGCCACTGGAGTTAGGGGTCTGCCAGGACTGTAATGCCTACGATGAGATGGGCGGGCCGGTCGCTCCTGAGGACCGGGGTTGGGTACATCCGCCAGGATTTAAAACCACCAAGAGAGGACCAGGTAGACCAAAAAAGATGAAGGTGATTTGATGGCTAACAGATCAATAACTAGGAATGGTAAGGTAGCCACCTTGACCTTAGCTCGCAAGAACTACGGGTGCGGCCGGTGCCACTCCCCCATCATGCAGGGCGAGCATTACTGGCAGGTAACTCAAGCCGGAGCCGGCCTGGGCAGCATCAAGTTCCCCGAGAGAATATGTGTCTTATGTCTGGACCAGAAGTTAGAGGAAGCCCATGCCTGAACAGCTAGTATTATCTTTCATCACCGAGATAGACCGGCAGGCTGAGGAGGCAAGAGAAACCGAGGCACGCCGGATGAAGAGAGCTAATGCCATAGCCATTCTGCGATCTACTGTGCAGCAATACCCAATGACCGATTATGAGCGTGGAGTCATACCGAAAGGTGTTAGACCCGCCCGGTTCGTCATTAGTTGGGAGTGCCAGGTGTGCCCGTATGCCTGTGAGGACCACAGCTTAGGCACTAAGTTTGGACTAGACCACAGTAAACCGGGTCGTGTCTCTGTACCGCTGGTTTGCTTGAAAGATTGGTATAAGAAGGAGAGAAAGACAGATGCCTGACGCATTAGAGCGACTACATTTCACCACTCGCGTCCTCGGTCCTGCTGCCGCACTGAGGTTAGAGAAACGCCAAATTACTCAGACTCTACGCTCTGAGAGCAGCAGTATCACCAATGCCATCCTTCTCGGGCGAATTAGTGCTGGTGACCGGCTGGAAGTTGTCCTGGACGGCATAGTAGTAGGCAATGTAGAGCTCGTCTCTATGGACGTGGTTATCTTGGATGGCCTCACCATAGAGGATGCCCGGCGTGGGGGATTTGATAGCTTAGTTGACCTTGAGAAAGCACTGCAGAGGGCTGGCTACCGTTTTAAGATACTAGACCAATATGAGTTCTATCGTATTCAATTCACCTGGCTGGAGGTAGCCTAATGCCTAAGATAACCTATGAGCGAAAGAACTTTACCCTGCAGACACAGGAGACCATCACCCAGGCCGAGCAGATAGTCGCCCAATACCAGGCGCAAGGCTTCATCCTAACCTTGAGGCAGATCTACTACCAGTTCGTTGCCCGAGCCCTGATACCCAACACAGAACAGTCATACAAGAGGCTCGGCAATATAATCAGTGACGCCCGGCGGGCAGGGCTCATAGACTGGAACGCCATTGAGGACCGCACCCGCTTCATCAGGGAGCTGTCGTCGTGGGATACCCCGCAGAGCATCCTCAAGTCAGCCAAGGACAGCTACCACCGCGACCTGTGGGAGCACCAGACTAAGCGGGTAGAAGTCTGGATTGAGAAGGATGCCCTGGTAGGAGTCATCGAGGGCATCTGTAACGAGACCGATGTCCCATTCTTCTCGTGCCGTGGGTATGTCTCCGACTCGGAGATGTGGAGGGCGGGGATACGGATACTGCGCCACACCAGAGGTGGACAACCGGTCGTAGTCCTGCACTTGGGAGACCATGACCCCAGCGGGCTAGACATGACAAGGGACATTCGGGAGAGGCTTGGGCTCTTCTCCGGCTATACGGACTTCGAGGTTCGCCGTGTTGCCCTGACCATGGAGCAAATCGAGGAGCAGCAGCCACCACCAAACCCCGCCAAGATCACCGACTCCCGCTATGAGGGCTACGCCTCAGAATATGGCAATAACTCGTGGGAGCTGGATGCCCTTGAGCCTCGGTTCATCTCTGACCTTATCAGGGACAATATCCTTGGGGAGAGGGACGAGGAGCAGTGGGAGCTGGATGTTGAGCACCAGGAGGAGGAGCGAGGACAAATCGCTGATGTAATTGAACGCTGGAACGAACTATTCTAACAACCAACAGAGGAAAGGTAGTAAAAAGAGATGCGTAAGTCAGGCTTGATTTTGAAACTAAAAGGACTCTACGAGAAGAGGGGGAAAGTTGCCCCGGTATTGGAGAGCTACGCGGTGCCGGTCCTCCGCCAGTTGATTAAAGCCGAGGAGGCCACCTGGATCTGCCGCTCCTGCGGGGGACAACTCACCGTTTTGAAGTGGACTAAGGAAGTGGATATTATCACCTGTAAAAACTCCGGCTGCAACAATTACCGCACCCCGGTTGGAACTATCCTGAAATGAGCTAGTAGAGTAATACTGAAATAGGATATCGAATGAAGCGGCAAAAGCAACAACTAAC
>Ga0180732_1001685_pt1 | contig 12990 bp, 12 predicted proteins | sample KR11_01MetaG_FD_148674 | JGI IMG/M metagenome (GOLD analysis project Ga0180732, IMG submission 148674) | Groundwater microbial communities from the Olkiluoto Island deep subsurface site, Finland - KR11_0.1 MetaG | ecosystem: Environmental > Aquatic > Deep subsurface > Groundwater | place...
AAAGAGTGCGTTTTTGAACTCGATTTTTTTGTACTCTTGGCTGTAGGAAACATGGATGTTTTTAAAGCTCTCAAATATCTTTAAAATAGGACTGCTTAGGTTCGTGCGTGGGGTTGAGTGGTTGCCTGCTATGAGGATAAAGGGGATGTTTAAAGCGTCTAGTATTTTAAATTGCTCAAGAGCAAAAGTGATGGCTCTGTTGCTTGGACTTGAACGGTGAAACAAGTCGCCCGTATGGATGATATAGTCGGGTTTTATTTTCTTGATTTGTGCAACAACCTGAGTAAAAGCATCGTAAAAATCGGCTTCTCTCTGGTTGATGTTTTGCTCGTTTAAAATGTCTAAATCGTTGTAACCAAGGTGGGTATCGCTAAAGTGTATTATTTTCAAGGGGCTGTCCTGAGTATTTTGAATATTTTATCAGAAAAACTCTATTTATAACAAAAAATCAATATTTTATGAGTGCGAGATAAAGTCCGTTGGATGGAGCGGGTTTGAATTTGTGTTTTTTTTGGCAGCTGAGTTGTTCTTGAATCTGGACTGCGTTTAGTTTTAAGAGTGCTCCGACCATAAGGCGGATTTGTGAGCGAAGAAAACCGTTAGCTTCAAAGTTGAGGACGATGAGCCCTTTATACTTGTAGGCAAACGCCTTGTAGACGACTCTCACACTTGAGCCGACGTCACTTCCTGTTTTCATGAAGTTTGCAAAATCGTGTTCGCCTATGAAAAGTTTTATCTTCTCTTGCACCTCTTCAAAGTCTATGTTCTTTTCAAAAGTTATAAAATCATTCTCAAAAGGATTTGCGTTTTCTTGTTTGAAAAAATAGCGGTAGACTCTTTTTTTTGCACCGTATCTTGCATGAAAATCATCAGCTACATGAGCTATGTTTTTAACATGTATGCTTGAAGGAAGTTTTTGGTTAAGGACTTCTTGGAGCTTCTTCGCATCAGACCAAAAATCAGGCACATCTATGTGACATACTTGCCCAGTGGCGTGAACCCCTTTGTCTGTACGTCCGCTGGCAACAATCTTGGTATGGATGCCAAGTTTTGCAAGCACACTCTCAAGTTTTCCCATGACGGTGTTTGCTGTCTCAGTCTGCGTTTGTGACCCCAAATAGGAAGTTCCATTGTAGGCTAAAGTTAGAGCCAAACGCATCTAAAACCTTGCTACGATGGTTTTTTTATAGAGTAGATAAGTAGCAGTCAGCCAGGTAAACGCAACAAGAGGAATGGTGTAATAGCCAAATATTTTTTGCAGTCCCAAAGTTGCACCGTAGTATGTCAGTACGCCTAAGAAGAGGTACAGATAAACTCTTGCTTTTTGGTGACGTACATGAACAATCCCTATGCTAGCCACTAAAAATAGGCTTAAAAGAGGAAAAATGGCTAAAAGAGTGTCTGTAATGAGCATATGTTTTTTGCTGTCTTTTCTTTCACTTGAGAGCCAGTATTCTAAAGGGGTTCTGTACTTTGTCAGGTCTGTTTTCATAGTGTCATTGATGTACATAGTCTCAAAATTAATCTGTGAAAATGTTTTTTTAGAGTAGCTGTAGCCTTCACCTTTTGTGAGTTTTAACTTGAGTAAGCCTGAGTCGTTGATGACTTCTGCAGTATTTGCCCCAATAAGTATTTCTTCTTTTTTGTTTTTGTTAAACAAGAAGACATCGCCGAAAGTTCCGTCAGGATTTTCTTTTCCCAAGTACAAAAGCCAATCTCCAAAACTGTGTCCAAACTCAGAAGCGGAGAGATTAAACTGCGCCTCACTTTTTTTGTAAGAAACAAAATTACTTGAGAGAACGGTTGTATGGGGAAAAAGGACTAAAAAGTTAAAAAAGAGCAGGGCAGAGAGCAAGAGTGCCGGTGTAAAAAGTGTTCTGAGTATAAAATTCGGATGGATACCCAGAGAGAAAATTACTATGACTTCATTGTCATTTGAGAGTTTAAAGAGTGAAAGCACGGCTGCAATGAAAAAAGTAACAGGCAGAGTGTAAAAGAGAATCTCAGGCAAGATGAAAAAGTAAAGTTTGCTCATCTCCCACAGTGAGAGCTGAATGATTGCCGTGTAGGTTGCAAGCTTAATTAAAAAAATTACAGATGCAATAGAAAACAGCGGTAAAAATATGGATATAAAAAGGATAGAGAGGTTACTTATGATGTACTTTTTTAATCTATGCATACTTAGTAATTTGCCTCAATATATGCCATGATAGGTGTGTCGTAAATAAAAACGATGAAAGTTGCAAGGGCTAAAAAAGGAACAAAAGGAACTCTTTGCTCCTCTTTTGAACGCTTCAGTAAAGCAAGCATAATAGGCAAAGCAAGCAGAGCCGATAAAAAGATGGCAACAAGTGTCAGCTGTACGCCTAAAAGCGCTCCCATTGCGGCAGCGACCATAATGTCACCTTCGCCCATAGCTTCAATAAATGGATAGGTATGATAATGTTTCGTCCATGAAGTCTGCGTTTTTTTAGCAGCTCTTTGCGCGGATGAAGTAAGGATATACGAGAGTGCAAAACGCAGGAGTGTGAATCCTCCTGCAAACAAAAGAGCGTTTTGAAAGTTTACAAGCAGACCGCTGATGCTCCATGTTCCCAAAACGGCAAAAAGTATGGCTAAGAGGTTGAGACTGTCAGGAATCATTTTGTATTTCAAATCTATCATGGAGAGTGCTAAAAGCATTAAAAAACTCAGTGCAATTATAAAAGAAGGAAGGGCAATACCTAATTTCATGGCTAAGAAGAAAAAGATAAGACCGCTCAAAAGTTCTATAAACGGGTATTGTAAAGAGATTTTACTTTTACAGTAGGCACATTTGCCGCCTAAAAAAATCCATGAAAAAAGAGGAATATTGTGCCAAGGCTTGAGCGGCTTTTTACATGCATAACAGTGAGAAGCACCAAAGACAACACTTTCTTCTTGCGGTATGCGCAGAATTACAACATTTAAAAAGGATCCCAAAAGAGTACCGAAGATAAAAGCAAAAACCAGTTCCATTATTTTAGCCCTCCAAAGCGGCGTTCTATTTGAGTAAAGTCCTGTATTATACTTTCAAGTTCACTGCTTGTAAAGTCAGGCCAAAGCGTGTCTGTAAAAAAGAGTTCTGCATAAGCAGACTGCCAAAGTAAAAAGTTTGAGAGTCTGTGGTCACCGCCTGTTCTGATAAGCAGGTCAACATCATGGCTACAATCAAGTGCGTTGTTAAACATCTCTTGAGTGATATCGCCCTTAGTGCTTTTAAGTCTGTTTATGGCTCGAAGTATCTCATCTTGCGCACCGTAATTAAGCGCCAAAGACTGTACAAGCCCATCGCAATGGGCTGTTTTTTCCTGAACATCAAGAATGGTTTTTTGCAGAGATTTTGAAAATGCTCTTAAATCACCGATAGGCTCAAAACGCACATTGCTTTCAAGATAAGCTGAGAGTTCATTTTTGAGATATTTTTCAAGCAGCTGCATCAAAAATTCTACTTCTAAACGCGGTCTTTTCCAGTTTTCTGTTGAAAAAGCATACAAGGTTAAACGCTCTATATCTTTATGATTTGAGCAGTATTTTGTAATGTCTCTTACGACATTGGCTCCGGCTTCATGGCCTTTAACCCTTTTTTTGCCCTGAAGTTCAGCCCAACGGCCATTTCCGTCCATAATAATGGCAATGTGTGTTATTTCATTCATACATTGATATCCAAAAGAGAGTTGAGTTTTATATTGTAAAGAGGTTCTATGTTTTCTATGAGAGTAATATGTACATTATATGAGAGGTTTTTCAAATTATCTTCCAAAAAGTTTTTTGTTTTAAGAAATGCAACACCGAGCTCTACGCTTACCTGGCCGTCATCTAAAGAGATAACACCGGACACTGGACCAAGAAGTTCTAAGGCTGCATAAAAGTCTATATGTGACTTTTTTGTTTTCGTATTGTATCTTTTTTTAAATTGCAGCAAGGCAAAAGAGTTGTAAAAGGCGAGAGGAATAGTAAAAGTATTGTTTTGCAGGGAAAGCAAGAGTGTTGAAGCATTTGAAAACTCCTCCTTATTTCCTGCATTGCCAAGGTTCTCAAGAAGGTTTTGTTTGAGCATTGCTTCTGGTTTTTTAGAAGTCAGCAGGGTGTGAAGCTCCTTGGTTGAATAGGCAAGTTCTGAGTTTTTAAGACTATCAAACAGCAGAGGTATTTTTACCAGGTTAGAGAGTTTTGGCTGTGCATCTTTGGTTTGTGTCAGCTGTGTCCAGTACTTTGCACCTTCACTCAGAGGTTTGTCACTTTGGGCGGTCACTGTTTTATTCTCAAGGAGTATGCTGTATTTTGCGTCTCCCAAAGATTTCAGGACATCAATAGAAACAAGTTTAACGAGAGCTTTCGCCTCGTTTGGATTGCTGCTTAGAAGCTGCGAAAGTATGTTTAATTGCGTAATATTCATAAGCTCTTTGCATGATTTAAGATGTCAAAAGAGAGGGTGAATTTATCTGTTTCTTTGAGAAGTTCAACCTTTTCTGCGGTAATGAATTCTATTTTATTGGTGTTTGTTCCAAAACTTGAGGAATCTTTGAGAACGTTGAGACAAACTGCATCTATATTTTTGTTTTTGAGCATATTTGAAGCATTGGCTATGGCGTTTAGAGGGTCCATTTCTGCTTTAAACGCAACTGTTGTAATGCCTTCTTTGTTGATTGAACTTAAAATATCTGCGTTTTGTTTGAGTTTAAGCTCAAAACTCTCACCTAAATGCTCTTTTTTGAGTTTACCGTTTTGTACAAATTCCGGTACGTAGTCACTTACCGCCGCGGCCATAAAAAGGTAAGGTTTTTTCTGGATGAGATGAATATGCTCATCTCTCATGAGTGTCGCTTTACTTAGTTTTCCTTTTTTTGCAATACGGATTGAATCACCCAGATACTCCATCATCTCCGCTGAACTTTCAACTTCTATTTTGTGCATATCTTTTGGCAGGTTTGCCTCAAAGCGCGTGGCTATTAAATTAACATCAGCACCTCTGCAGTAAAGTGCGGTAGCTAAAGAAGAAGCCATTTTTCCGCTTGAGTAATTTGAAATGTAGCGGACGTCGTCAATCTTCTCAATTGTCCCGCCACCTGTAACAATGACCATTCTGTCTAACCAGAAATCATCTACTAAAAGTTCTTTTGCAGCAGCAAAAAATATGTCTAACGGCTCAGCCATTGCACCGTCACCCGTAGTTTTACAAGCAAGCTCTTTCGTCTGAGTATCTACTACTGTGTAGTTGGCGATAGCGAGCATTTTAAGGTTTGCCTGCGTTATCGGGTTTTTAAGCATATGCGTATTGGCCGAAGGAGCGACTATTTTTTTATTCGGGTAGGCAAGGGCACATTGAAGAAGCATAGTGTCAGCTATTGCGTTTGCCAGTTTTGCCAAAGTATTCGCAGTTGCGGGAGCTATGACAAATAAATCTGCCCACTGTGTTGCTTTGATGTGGTTGTGGTCGTTTACCCAAGATTCATTATGGTCGTCTAAAACCTGATTGGAAGTGATTGTCTCAAAAGTCAGAGGCGTGACAAATTTTTTGGCAGCTTCACTCATAACGACTTTTACATCAGCTCCGGCTTTGACAAAAAGACGTGCTAATTCAATAGACTTATAGACCGCAATGGAGCCGGTCACGCCTAAAAGTATTTTCTTGTTTTGTAATAAATCTGATGGAATAATCATGCTTGAATCTTTAATATAAAATTTTGTTTATTTTATCGAAAAAATATTTAGAATCTATTGTGCCGCGAATGTTACTAGAATATACAGTCAAATTAAAGATTTAGATTTTCTTATAATACTCAAAGTTTGTTTTGTGATGATTTGATTAGAATATAACATATTTATTTAAAGGCTGTATCACAATGACAAAAACACTTATAGCAAACATAGATGCCATACCGGCTCTTCCGGAATCAGTTCAAGAGGTCGAACGTCTTTATCAGGACGAAAACTCTACTTTTGAAGATATGCAAAAAGCTATTGAAAAAGATCCTTTGCTTACTGCAAATTTACTTCGTATAGTTAACTCACCTATGTATGGTGTCAAAAGTAAAGTTTCAACAATCAAACAAGCCATCTCTTTACTTGGTAAAGATGCAGTGAGAACTTTTGTTTTAAGCAGTTCAGTGAATAGTTTTACTATAGATTTGTCCCCATACGGGATGACTAAGGAGCAGTTTGCTCTTGCTTGCGAGAGACAATTGGCACTTACGGTAAACTGGCTCATCCGCCGTAAACCAAGACGTTTACGAGTTCTTGGGCCTGCTGCGTTTTTAGTTGATATTGGCCGTATTATTATTGCAAAAACACTCATTGAAGATGCAAAAACAGATTTAATTAAAGATGCTCTTGCAAACGGAAAAGACATTGCCAAGGCTGAAAAAGAGGCTTGTGGGGCTCAAACAACGGACGTGACGGCAACTCTCTTTCATAAGTGGAATCTTGATGCGGACATAATTCATACGATTCGTTACAGTGACGATCCTGAGGGTACTGTAGAAGAAGAGAGAGAAATGGCAGCAGAACTCAAAGCTGTACGTGAAACTATTTTGCCAAATGGAGAAATAACAGAAGCTTCCATAGCAACTGCAAAAGAGACTATAGAAGAGTTTGGTCTTGATTTGGAAGGTTATGAAAAAGCACTTGAGAAAGTTTTAAATTCTTAGGGAATATTAACTCTTCAGTCTGCTTGTAATTAAGCAGACTATTTCAGAATATAATAAAGTTTTATATTTAAGTAGATACAATGTTCTCATTATATAGTTTTGAATGGTGGATTTTGGATAAATGATAGAGCTTGCTAACCGTGTGTTAAATTTTTTTTTAAATATAGGTTCACAGGAAACTGACAGTAAGTCTCTCAGACTTCAGAAATCTTCATTAATACTTCTTCCTCTTATTATTGGTCCTGCTGCGTTTATATGGGGTTTGCTCTATTATTATTTGGGCCATTATGTATCGGCCTCGATTCCTATGTCTTATAGTTTTATATCTATCTATAATTTATGGCACCTGCACAGAACAAAAAATATTGTTCCTTTTTTGAAAATCCAAATGTTTCTCGTTTTGTTTTTGCCATTTTTTCTTATGTGGTCGCTTGGCGGATTTGCAGCTGGAAGCTATGTTATGATTTGGGCTTTCTTCGCACCAATTGCTGCTTTGATATACAAACCAACAACAAGACCTTTATGTTGGTTTTGCTATTTTGTGACTCTTGTTGTTGTCTCGACTATTATGGATCCATTTTTAATTCAGTACACCACACCGATGCCTCAAATTGGCATAGAACTTTTTTTCCTCCTAAATATTGCAGCCGGTCTTTCGGGGGTATTTTATTTATTTAAATACTACATAGAAGAGAATGAAAAAAATGCAAATGAAAGTTTGAAAATAGAGCATGATGCACTTTTGGAAAAATCACGTGAACTGGAAGAAGCCAACCTAAAACTTCAAGATTTGGCTCACCATGACCCGTTGACTTCTTTGCCGAATCGAATACATTTAGAGCAAAGTCTCTCAAAAATGTTTTCCTTAGCAAAAAGAAATAATCAGGCTGTAGCCATACTTTATATAGATTTAGACGGTTTTAAAATAATAAACGATAACTTTGGACATGACAAAGGTGATGAAGTTTTAGAAAGTGTGGCAAAAAGTCTCAACTCTTTATTGCGCGAGGAAGATTCTATTGCAAGAGTAGGCGGTGATGAATTTATAGTCGCCATAAATATCGGCGATGATTCATCCTACGCAGAGAAAGTAGCGCAAAGAATCATAGATAAAATTGGTCGCAGCAATGAAAATATTTCAGATTTACCGCAACTTGGCGCAAGTATCGGCATAAGTTTGTACCCGGCTCATGCAGAAGATATTCGTGCTCTTATAAAGTTTGCAGATCAGGCTATGTACAACATTAAATTAACTTCAAAAAACTCTTTTGAAGTTTATGATGAAAATATGCATACTATTACACAAGTATAGTTTTTAAAGAAAGAGGTTTTATGCGTGTTTTAATGCTTGAAGATGACATTGTTCTTGCAGAACTTGTAAGCGCTTATCTTTTAGCGCATGTAAGAGTTGATGTTGTCAATAATCTTGCAGAGGCAAAAGAGTTTATTGCTCAACTTCATTATGATGTAGTGCTTTTAGACAGAAATATTCATGGTGAGGATGTAGGATTAAATCTTGTAGCAGAGATAAAAAGTAAAAATCCGGCAACGGGCATTATCGTTATAAGCGCTTATGACAGTATTGCAGACAAGATAGAAGGGCTCAATCTTGGGGCAGATGATTACCTGGATAAACCTTTTGACAATGATGAACTTTTAGCACGTATTTATGCCCTTGGAAGAAGAAATCAGCCTTTGCCCCAGCTGCATATAGAGGGACTTCTTTTTGATACAAATCTAAAAACAATAGAATATGAAAAAAAGTCCGTGTCGCTCACAAAAAAAGAGAGTGATCTCCTTTTTTACCTCATAAAAAAAAGAGGCCAAATAGTCTCAAAAGATGAACTTTTGGATGCTTTGTACATTAACCCACAAAACATCTCTTCAAATACAATTGATGTAACGATAGGACATATCCGTAAAAAACTTCCGGTATCCATCATTAAAACAGTCAAAACGCGAGGTTATATAGTTGAATAAATATTCTATCCAAGCTACTATTTTAATTTACATGAGTATAAGCGCAATTTTCTTGGTTTTGATTCTTGGCACATTCGTTGTTGTGGATTACAAAAAGTCACTTGAACAAGATATGCGCAATACTATGCATATTATGGCTGATGACATTGTAGAACACGGGCTTTACCTTGAATCTCCTGAGATAATTAAAAGCGTTTTTACTTCCGATGAGAGTTACCATGAAGCAAGCTTTTTAAGCTATATCAAAGAGTTAGAATTTAGTTTTAGAAATTCTTTGGGTGAAAAATTATCAGAGTTGGAAGTTTCTAAAAAACTTCCTGATGGCAGATTTTTACTTATAACATCATCATCTGTAAGCATTGATAAAAAAGTGAATACACTTCTTTTAGAGTTGAGTGTAGGTCTTTTTTTAGGTTTAACTTTAGTAATCGGTTCGTTCTATCTGCTTCTTAGAAAACTTCTGTACCCTCTGCAATGCCTAGTCAATTATTGTCATAATGCTTCATCAGAGACTTCCTTGTTGCCAAAATGCAACGGCAGTTATGAGGTGAACTCTTTAAAAGACGCCATACTTGAACTACAGCATAACAACAAGGTGTTATGTAAAGAGAAACAGAATATATTTAAAGAGGCAGCGCATGAGATAAAAACGCCTATTGCAATTTTAAAAGCACGACTTTCACTTTTTGACAAGAGTGATATGACTAAAGATACTTTTGTGAAAGAGAGTACAAAAGATGTGGCTACTATTAGTAATAAGCTGCGTGAACTTATTTTTTTAAAAGCGATAGAATGGGATATTAAACAGGCAAAAGAGTGTGTGCAGATGCAAAATCAATGTGACATGATGCAACAGCTGTTTCGCCCCATTTTAGAAAAAAAATCTCTTCAGATGACTTCTGATCTCAAAGACGATTTTACACTCTACATACACAAAGAAGCTATTGGACGCGTCATGCAGGCTCTGTTTGAAAACATCTTTATGCATACAAAAAACGGCACAACAATCCACACTTATGTTGACTCGACAAAGCATCAGCTTAGGATAGTTAATGAGGTTGGAGCGGAGAGCGATGAGATACTTTTTAGTTCACGCATAGGAACAAAGCTCATAGCCAGACTTGCAGAACAACTGGAGTACACATATAGCGTCAAAGAGTCGGACGGATTTTTTTATACAACCATAACATTTCACGACCAAATGCCCCAGAGATGTAGCATCAAAGAATAAAGTATAAGAAAATAGAATACTTGTTTTCATGATTTTTTCATTTTAGATAAGTAAACTATTCCCATCTTTAAACTTAGGGGAAAACATTTATGAAATTACAGAAAAAACTTTTAGGTTCGATAGCGTTAAGCGCTTTATTATTGGTTGGTTTTACGGGGTGTGGAGAAGACAGTACGAATGCAGCTCCTGCAATGGCGGTGGAGACGATTTCACCATATACTCGTGTTGCTGTTTTATCACAGGCAAATGCAACAGATGCAGACATTCAAGCGGTTGCAGATAAGATTGCTCATTATGTTACATTAACCGATGAAGTGACAGCACATAATTTTCCCGCTCAATGGGTAATTGCCGGAGCAAATAAAGGTGCTGGCGGTGAAACATATACGACTGAAGATTTACTTCCAATTCCTTCAGCCGGAACAGCAGCAGGCGGTAAGAGTCGCATAGTTGAGTTTTGTAACGGCACTTATGCAACAATGGCGACAAATACAGGTCGTTTTCACGGTTCAGCTCTTCCATGTGAAGTCTCAGTGCATAGTGACGGAACAAATATTTACATAGATATGCTTAATGCAGATGCTATTTTTTCTCTATTTTTTACAGATATAAGTGACCCTACCGGAGCTTTAAAAGATGTTGCAAGTGCTGTAAATCTTGAAATCAGAGAACTTGTATTAGCTGCTTTGGATGATACGACTGTGTCTTTGATAGATACAAGTAATGCTTATGGTAATGTACTTAGTGCTGCAACAATTACTACAGCGATACCTTATACGGAATCTACACTGGCAATGGGTCCAAAATTCACACAAACGCAGATTGACAATGAAATAGCATTGAAAAATCCGTATATTGTTTTTGAATATTCAAATGGAAATACATTTGTTACCGGAGTGGATGATAAAGCATTTGGTGAGGCTATTATCGCTGCTATGGGAACAAATGGAATAGATATTTATACAAATGTTCCAGGAGTGTCAGCTGGTTCAGGATGGAAATCAGCAAGACCTGACACTTTGGCAATCCCGGGTGTGAGAGTTATAGAAGCGTGTTCTGGTAAATATGCAACTTTAGCGACAAAACTTGGAAATGAATATTTGACAGCACTTCCATGCGAGATCACAGTCTTTGTAGATGAAACTGACAATACAAAACTGAGCGTGAGTATTTTAAGCCCCAATTTTATGTTTGGAACAATGTTCCAAGGTGCTGTTGAAGCTGCATATGAAGCCGGTGATATTAATAGCACACAAGTTATTGAGTATAGTACGCTTGCAGATGTAGTGTTTGCTGACTTGCGTTTGATTGTTGATCAGGCTGTAAAAAATTACGACCCATCATTAACTCTAAATCCACTTCCATAACTAGGACACTCCAGTTAAATCTGGAGTATTCCAAACTACTTCTTCCCAAAAAATTTATAATAAAAATCTTTTACAGTTCTAAGTTTTTCTCTGCTTATAGCCAAAGAGCCTTTTGTAATTGTTCCGCTTGTCACAGTTGTTCCGGCGGCTATCATGACATCGTCTTCAATTGTAACTGGAGCTACGAGCTGGCTGTCGCTTCCTATAAAGACATTTTTTCCTATGATGGTCTTGTACTTTTTAATGCCGTCATAGTTGCAGGTAATAGTTCCTGCACCGATGTTTGTCCCTTCTCCGACCTCTGCATCGCCAATGTAGCTTAAATGTCCTGCTTTTACGCCTTTAAGTATGCTTTTTTTAACTTCTACAAAGTTTCCAATATGTGTGTCCTCAATATGTGAAGCAGGACGAAGATGTGCCAAAGGACCTACATCTGAGTTTTTGACAAGACTGTCTTCAATGACGCTTCCACATTTTACGTGAGAGTTTATAATCTGAGAATTGCCCGTAATGCGGCAGCCGTTTTCTACAATACATTCGCCTTCAAACGCAACGCTTTCTTCGATGTAAATTGTCTGCGGAAGTTGCATAATGACACCTGCGTTCATCCACTGCGTTTTGATGCGCTCTTGCATAATCTCTTCAGAATCTGCCAAATCTTTTTTAGAATTTACACCCTTAAAATACTCCTCATCTACAAGCAGAGGTGAAATTTTTAGACCGTCCATTCTTGCGAGTGAGATGACATCAGTGAGGTAATACTCTTTTTGTGCGTTGTCATTGTTTAAAAGAGGAATGTATTTTTCAAGAACCTCTTTTGTAAACGCATAAATACCTGCGTTTACAGTGGTAACTTTAAGCTCATGAGCCGAAGCGTCTTTTTGCTCAACTATCTTTTGAACATGATTCTTTTCTATGATGACTCTGCCGTAACCATCCGGATTTTCCAAATCAAAGATAGACATAATAATGTCGGCATCACTTTTCAAAAAGCCCTCAAGTGCATCGGCTGTGATGAGTGGCATATCTCCGTTTAAAACCAAAACTTTTTCATTTTTTGGAGTTATGTTTTTCATAGCTCCGCCCGTACCCGGGAAATTTTCAGCATCTTGGACCACAAAATTGATATCATCAAAATAGCTTTGCATTTGCGTTTGTACGTCTTCTTTTTGGTGAGCAATAACTACGGTAATGTCATTTGAGAGTTCACGCGAAGCTTTAATGATGTGATAAAGCATCGGCTTTCCGCTGATGGAGTGGAGCACTTTTGCCTTTGGAGATTTCATACGGCTGCCTTTGCCTGCAGCTAAAATTACTATGCTTATTTTATCTTTGTTCATTTTTTTTATCTCCACATATAGTATTGTTTTTATGAATTGTAAATTGGTCCGAGATTTTACCATGTATGTTTAAAAATTTTGAAGTGAGCGTTGTCGGTGTTATTTCTAAAATCAATGAACCCATCTCTTGGAAACTAAAAGGCAGAGCAGGGTGTTTTAATGCTGCTTTATCGAGCTTGGATGATGAGCCGCAAACCTGATAAATAGTTCCGCTGTTTGGTGTAGCTTTGAGCGGCTTTGTGTAGCACGAGGCATCATTTTGAAGTACCTGCGTTTGGGCATCAAAGGTATCGCTTTTGCCTAGATGATTGCGCATCAAAAGAGAGCGTTCATAATCATGAGAGTGTCCGCTTAAAACCAAATCCACCCCATACGCATCAAAAATCGGCACAAAGTTTTCTCTA
>Ga0180732_1001686_pt1 | contig 12979 bp, 12 predicted proteins | sample KR11_01MetaG_FD_148674 | JGI IMG/M metagenome (GOLD analysis project Ga0180732, IMG submission 148674) | Groundwater microbial communities from the Olkiluoto Island deep subsurface site, Finland - KR11_0.1 MetaG | ecosystem: Environmental > Aquatic > Deep subsurface > Groundwater | place...
CCGCCATAGGGTACTGCTGAGTATATTTCAATCTTTGGTAATAAGTCCATGATACTCCTTTATTTGTCCAATAATTCAAGTTGCTGCTTTAAAAGTAAGTTCTCTTCTTCTAACTCTTTAATTTTAGCATGTAGTCTTGGTATATAATATTTATGTTCTTTAGATGGCATAGAGCATAAGTTCTCTATTCTATTATCATCCTTTATCCCATTTAAATGATGAATATGATGACCTTCTGGTAAAGACCCATTATGTGCTTCCCATACTAACAAATGCTCACTTATATAACCCCTGCTAGATTTAAGATTACTATTATTCCTAATAAGTACATAACCTTGTCCAGTTCTAGTGTTGCCACCTTTCCATCTAGGGTGATTATCACCATTCCTTTTGCCTTGCCCTACTGATACAGCCATAGCTTCCTTGTCATTCCTTATTAGAATATTATGCCTTTTACAAATATTGCCTACAGTTTTCCTTGAACAACCAAACATGTTGGCAATATCATTCAGTGTTTTTTCTTGTACTATATATAGGCTATAAAGCAATTTCTTATCTATATCAAATTCTCTAACAAACCTATTACCAGTCCTAATACTAATACCATATTTAATCAGATAGTTTCTTATTGTACAATTACTAATATCATATAGCTCTGCTATGCTAGAAATAGCCCATTGTTCAATTTCATACCAGTATGATAAATCTCTCTTGTTAAAAGGCATCTTTTCTAGTTTGCTCGTGTTATAACTATAACTACATTCTTTCTTGCCACCAATAATCTTTCGACCCTTCTTAGAGGCTACTCTTACACACTCAGAACGAGTTCTGCCTTTTATGCCACACCTATTCATGTGGCTACTAATAGTAGAGCAATGACGATTTAATTTATCTGCAATCTCCCTTTGTGTCAATTCATCTTCTATGTATAATTTGTATAATAAGTCACAATCCATTTATATCACCGAAATATAGTAATATCGTCGATAGTACCAGTAGCTATTTTTTGGTTAACCTTATTCAGTACTAATGATGGCTCTATAGACGAGAGACAACTTTGGTACGACCCCTTTCCTGAGCATATCTGATACCAGCATGGAATTTTACTATGCGGACATGAACCCTGTATAAAGCTCACAGAGCTGTCGTATTTCAATTTGTGCACCTGAGCACACATAGAGCCAAATAAAGCCAGTACAGGCACATCTAAACCGTCACAAAGGTGCATTATTCCTGTATCTGGTGTAACCACAATATCCATATAAGGCAGAATAGACATTACTTCTCTTAGTGAATAACCAGCAACATTTATACAACCTTCAACTGTTTCAGACTTATCAAAAGCATAAACATTAAATTCATCTTTACATAAATCTATAAAATCTAAAGTATGTGGCCAATCTTTCCAGAACTCCGCAGTTCTAAGCACTATGCCTAAATTAGGTTTTAAGTTGTTTTCACTCTTTACCAAAGTAAATAAATCGCAATTTGCCCATTCAATTAATTTGTGCGCATCAGACCCTTTATATTTTGTTACTCCATCCACTTTAAATTCACATTTATGCCTACCATTTTCTACTTCAAACCCATCTAGTAAATGAGCAAAATCAGTAAAATCAAACTTGGGGTGAGCTAATATTAATTTATCACATTTAGGCTTTAGTATATGTAAATCAGCAATACTACAATCTGTAACACCTGATACAGGGTTTACGCATAACAAATGAAACTTTCTAGTATCATCCTTTATCTCAATTTCGGTCACAGGTATAAATATTATATTACCCGGTAATAAATTTAGTTCTTTAGTTAATTCAACTGCTTTTCTAACATTACAATGAGTATTAACTCCAACTATTGATAGTCCTTTTTTCTCTGCAATTAATACCCATTCATCAGGATTAAATATACCATCATCTTCAGCTACATGAACATGATAATCAGCCTTAATATGAGTAGATGTAAATTGCTGTCCCCATTGCATTTCTTCATCAGTCAGATATAATATTGGTTTTTCTTTATTCCAATTCAACCCACTTGCTAGTGTAAATATTTCATTCCTGCTTTTATCAGTTTTATCACCTAATACCGTTTCATATTCACCACAAGGACAAGGATAATCTAAAACCACACTAGCACCATCAGGTGGATATGATTCACCCTTAATAATAATTTCATCAATATTAGGGTGATGTGCTAATATTTCGTCAAAGGGTTTGATAGTAACATAGATAATTTTTTTATCAGGATACTTCTTCTTCATCGACTGAACTGCTGATAATGTAGATACTATATCACCAATACCTTTTCTCGCTCGATAGAATATGATAGTTTTAGTTTCAGATGTAATTGTGGGTAAAACTATTGATGATAATTCTTTAGGGAAAGCAGGTGTGGATAGTTTAACTACTGCATCGCAAACAAGTTCACCGTCAACTACATGCAAATGTCTACCAGTAACTAACCTGTCAGATACAAATATATCAAGATTATTTTCTTTATGCCATCTAACCTTTTTGGTAGGTTTTAAATGGTCAGGTCTTCGACCAATATTGACTACTTCGCCTGATTCAATTTTGTAGGTGTATTCGTAATACATAGTTAATTATTTTTTGTCATCATCCAACGTTATTGCTATTCTAAATCTAATTCTAATTGATTAACTTCTTTATAACAAGTAGAATAAAGAACTTTGTCAAAATCATTCAGCAATTCTAAATTGTATTGTTCACCTCTGTCCACTACAAGTTGGGCAACAGCACGTAATGCTGACACTAGCTGGTCAAGCCGCAAGTTAGAATATCTTACATATCCACCATCTAGTTTTGATGCTGCATTGCTCCATTCTTGCCATTCTTGCTTTTGATCATGCGAACCGCTTATTTTCGTTGCCAGAGCTATCCGTTTCTTAATCTTATCTTTGACACTACTAATGTTACCTTGACGTTCAACATATTTTCTAGTAACCTCACCCTCAACTTTTACTCTATTAATCTCGGCCCCCTGTTGCGTTATAAGTTGTTGAGCTTGATTAAGCTTATCATCTTTTTCCCTAACTTCAGCTTTTAGTTTTTCTAACTCATTTTTATCAACTTTGTGATCTAGAGCATCGGTCATATCAACCCGGATAGAACTCATACCACCCATAATAGCTTTGTTCTGTTCGGTTATCATCTGAATAACATCTATCATTCTATCATCTCTAGGAGCTTCACCGTGTGCCATACGTTCTAAATCAGAAAACACTCTTATTATTGTTACTGCCCGTTTAACAGCTATAGGCGTATGCAATACAGTAGAAGCCATATTGCAACCTTCAATAGTATATACATAAGGATTAACAGGACTAAACTTCAACGAGGTTGTCACATTTTGTGATAACCTGCTGCGTTCTTCGTCTGTAATCTGAAATGCAAAATCGTCAGGAAACTTGTCCGGATTGCGCTCTCTCTGTTGATTTAATACTCTTGTCTCCACACCATAAACAGCAGCTAAATCTCTATCTAGCATTACTCTTTCATCTCTAATTACTAAAAAATTATCCTCAATATATTTAACTAAATCAGTATCAGCTACTAGTTCCTCATCTGTCTCAACTTCTTCTTCACTTACTACTTCATCATCTATAACCTCCGGTTCTCTACTATCTATCATCTCATCATCTACTGGCAAACTGAATGTAGCTAAACGTCGCCCCTTCTGAATAAGCAATCCTAACTCAACTAGTATTTTGATATCCTCAGCTACAGTAGAAGCTGAACAATCAAACTCTTTAGCAGTAACTGAATAGGGCAGACTTTTGTATATACCATTGCTCTCTACTACTTGATGCTTAAACCACTCATAAACATCATCTATTCTTTCTTTCTGCTCATATAGCTTATTTAGTGTTTGAATTTTACTATGCATTTAAAGTCCCTTTTTCACTTGTCCCTGCCATTTTCTTTATTCTATCAACTTCTTCTTCACCAAAGACACGCCAGTTATTAACATCTCGACTGCAATTTATTAGCCCCTTTTTAGCCCATCCTCTGATTGTGTCAGGATGTAGCCCTGTTATTTCAGCTACATCTGAAACTAAATATCTCTGCTTTTTCATGTCAAATAATCTCCCTTGTATTGTTATGTATACATATTAATAATAACATACCTGTATGATAAAAGTCAAGTTTATTTGCATAAAAATAGTAGCAAAAAAAAGATAAATTAATATCAATTCCTTGCTACTATTATACATTCACAACTATTTATTTATGCAAACTTACCAACTAAGTGAACTGCTATATCTGCATCAACAATCGCTACACTTGGCTTGCCCAGCAAAGGCTTAAAAGGCTTACTTATATTATCATCTATTGGTGGTATTCTAGGCATTTGTTCTCCTTCGTATACTAATAAATTCGCTAGTGTTAATCTTATAAGTATATTCATAGTACATAATTATATCTGATAATATTCCAACAACTGCTTGTTTTTTAAACAAATACGCATTTCTTCTTCATCTTCACATATATTAAACATTATAGAAATAATCCACAGGTTGTATGCTGTATTAGCTTTGTCTCTTAAAAGGCTACTTGCCATCTTAAATCTTTTATTATCTATATTTATAACAACCTCTTTACCAACTTTATATTTACTTTCAAATGCTAAATTATGAGCCATTATTATGAAACATGATGGATTATGAACATCTTCATACAAAGCCAAACTATCATAACCATCACCACGTTTAACCCTATATGTATATATCTTGCCATCAGAAATCATACCAGGAACATATTCATCATGTATCTGTCTTAGCTCATTAATATCTGTATACTCTTTACCATCAACAGTTACAGTTAAAGATTTTACATATTTGTTGTTGCACGCTTCATCTATATAATAAGTGCAACTATTACATTTGTCATATTTGTCAAATAGCATAATCTCTACCTTTTAGCCTTGTTGCCTAAAATAATCTGCATTTGATGATCGATCAAAATAGCTCAAGTTGCACAGGTATATCAGGCAATTCATCCACTTTAGACTTATTAATATTGGATTTGTGTTGTTTGACCGTATTATCTATAATAGCCATAGAATCTTCATTATACACAAACCATTCACTGCGATCTTGAAAAGTTCATTGTGAACCCATTCACCAGGATTATCATATCTAACTAATTCTTGATTTTCAGCAATTTGTATTTTTGTTGACATATATCAACTCCTAACCGAAACAAATATTTTACCATCTTCCTCACAAGCTACTATTTCATCACCATGAAAATCTATTGTCTGCAATTCATTCATTCTTGCTCTCCTTCATATACCTCACCAATGCTTCTCTTATTAAATCTGATTTGGTTATAAATATTCCATCGGCTTTTTTCTGTGCAACTTTATCTTGTAGATATACATTTAATTCTTTAGGTATAACAACACTCAGTTGTACTTCAAATCGCTTTCGCATTACTATCTCCAATAACTTTGTACATTATAGTATAACATACAACAAGTGTAAAGTCAAGTCTATTTGCAAAAAATAATTTAGTGGAATAATTTATAATATCTCATTCGATATAATGGCAGGAGGTGATTATATGAATAATGATGTGGAATTGAGAGTAATCATAACTCTATTAGGTGTAAAAAAAGTGCAAGTTGTTACTTCAAAACACAATAGAGATTATGGCATGCCTCTAGGTAAGTAATATATTCTTTTGTTTTTTTGTCTAATAATTTTTGGACTTCTGCATCGGATAATTTATCTTTCATAATTTAAGCAAACTTGCCAACAATGTGAATGGCAATGTCAGCATCAAGTACTGCTACTACCGCACCTGTTGTTCGCCTAGCCTGAGCATAGCAGCCATATCCTGTATTTTCATCAAATGGTACTACTTCCCCGTAATCATCAAGTCTTACTCTCACTTCAATGTCTCCTAAATCAGCAGTAGATGTCGGTGCTGCATTATTAACTACTGTTACTGCATAAGCATAAGATAACTTCAATATTTTATAGTCAAAGTCAACAGCAAATTGATGGTTAGCATCAGTAGACCAAGTTTTAAGATTGATACCATTTAATTCATTTATATAAGTCGTTGTAACCATACCTGAATCTGTACCCGTAAAAGTATCAGTTGAAGCAGGATTAAATGCCCAACAGTGAGCTTTTGTAAGACCTTCACCAGTATTAACCCGTCTACCATCCTGTCTAGCAGAAGTACTATTACAGAATATATTAGGTGGCATTATTCTAGTACATTTCTTCGTTACAGTATCCCAGTATGTGCATATCGGAACCAAATCTTGCCTTTGCAATTCTCGCAAATCAGATTCTGCTTCATCTAACCTGACTTCTATTTCTTCAACTTCTCTTCTAACTGAATCAATTGCAGGCAGAATACTACTGCTAACTTGCACTTTAACATCTGCTCTGACTGTTGGATTATATTCTAACCTTATTATTCTTAAATTAGTATCAATGTTTAAATCATCATCAACAACTCTGACAGTATCACCTAATTCAAATGAATCATATTTATAAGCAACTGGGTCATAATTGTACAAATCCATAAAATCTAGTTCATACTTAGGCTTCAGATTAGCATAATCATCAATGAATTCTTGTGCATGTTTAATTAATTCTCTAGGGTCAATAACTGCGCTATCTTCAAATGCTTTTTCAACTAATCCATATTTTCTTAGACTAGTAGAATCAACTATTGAATATATTTCAACATGGTCACCTGGTATTGGTGTTGTGTCTAATTTATCAACAAAGTTAAGTTGGTCAGCATAGTATATAGTACAAGCAACAGCATTACTAGGCTGTTTAGGATACCAACTGCCAACTGTTATAGTATTAGTTGTATTATCCACATCTACAATTGTTCCTTCAATATCAACACCACCATCTAAAGCATAAGCTATCATTCCAGATTTAACTGACGATAAAGTCCATGCCGTACCATCTACTACTGTTGTAGAAGTATAAGTGGTAGTCCCTGCTGTTGATGCAGTTACTGCTGAACCAGTTCTTGAAAATGAATCTATTTCAGCAACTTGACCAACAACTTGATCGCCACGCCTATAAAAATCTACTAATCCGGTATACTCTTTACTGCCAATAAATATCAGGTCATTCACAGTAAAATTAGTCCCTTCACCTTGCTCAACCTGAATGTATTCTCTAGTGCCTAATGTAACAAAACTTCGTTTAGTGAAATGCTTGCCTATGGTAAGTGGGCCACCTGATTCTTTCAATAGCAATATTAACTTATCACCCTGAGTTAAATTAAACTTTCCAGTATCACTTTGTAATCCACTTACTAATGATAATGGAACATCATTATATCTGTAAATAATAATACTACTATCTGCTGCTGGTAAATTTGACCAATTTGCTCTCAATGTAATAGTATCTGCCGTATTACTTAAACAAATACCAGATTCACCAATATTTGTACTATCAGTTACTAATACGGTTGCACCGACCCACTGGTCAGTTGCCCATGCAGGACTTACTGCTACCTGCACAGTAGCCGCACCAAAAGTCATAGCGTAATTTTCAGTAATATACTCCTGAACAACTATTGGTTTTGCAACTACCTCTATCCTTGATGTATTATCAGGTATTGGTAAAAATGTTCCATCAATAGTTATTCTTGAATCAAGGTCGCCACCGCCACCTAAAGCACTCATGGTATTTGTCTTAATTGCAAATACTTGACCTTGCCCAGTACCGCTAACTATCATTAACATCCCACCTATATAAGCGCCTGCTTCAATTAAAGTATCATAAACATCGACAGTTGTACCTGTATAAGCATCAGGTGTTAGTTGTCTGTAGCCAAATCCTTCAATATAACTATTTCCAACATTTTGACTTGCAATAGCGGAAGCACCAACAGGTAAAATGTCCCATTTTCTTGAAATAGTCACTGAATCAGTTGTACTAGATACTATACGCCGTACTTGACCTTTACCCGGTGTCCCTGTAACCTGAATTAAGCCACCATACAACTCATTAGTTGTATCTATACCAGCAACACCTAACCACATCTGACCACCCAATGGTTGGGTTACTATAGAAGTATAACCTGATACCCTAGCACGAATCCAATACGCAGACTTAGCGTTGACCATAATTGCAGACCAATTTATAGGTGGATTAAATGCTAAAATCCTAATACCAGCAGATGTAGGTTGGAAATCAAAAATATGATTTAAGTAAATATAGTTATTTAGCAAAGTCCAATTAACACCATTATGATATTCCCATGCAATAGTCCAAACTCCACTGCCAGGTGTTGTTATATTTAGTTTAATATTTCTGAATTTAGAATCAGCACCAAAGTAATAAGCATCATTAACGGCAGGTACGGCAGGCAATAAATTCATATCATTCACTGTTGGATTTGCCGAATCAGTATCATCATCGGTGAACACAGTTCCGTCATCTGCTCTTGCGTACTGATTTGCTGTGGTAGTGAATGTTGCAGTTACCTGAGTGGCACTAGTAATGGTTACATCAGAATAATTATCATAAATCTGCACAGGGTCACCAAAGCGATAATACTTACTTTGGTTGGAATATACGATTGCTTGGTCTGTATTGTCTGTTGGTGTACCATTAGTCCATCTATCAACTGTAATTGTACCACCAGCAACACTCTGAACAAACCCTGACGAATTACCAGCCCTTACAACCATACTAGCAGTTACACTTGTGATGACCCACGTGGTTGAATCTGCAACTGTTGTCTCTGTATAAGTTGTGTTTGCAGTGGTTGAACTTACTATTAAAGTTCCTAACTTAACATCCCATGCCCTATTAACATTTACTTCTGACACATCGGACGAAATTCCACTTTCAGAGTTAACCCAACCTGAAGTAGCACCTAAAGGTATAATTCTGTTTACAACATTTGACTGCTCATAAGTACGCTTTAACCCTTTTAGGTTTTTGACCAAATTATAATTATATCTAATTTCTAAATCAGATGTAGGGTCAATATTATCATCAGCAGGCTTTCTAAATATATCAATGCTTCTATCTTCATTTATAGTATACCAAATATCCTGAGTTTCATCAGTCCACGTTTTTGATAATTCAGTTAAGACTTCTCGTAATGAAGTCATTTTAGAAAAACTAATAGGCCGCCTGTCAGGTTTAATTGAATAATCAAATTCAGTCATACCTGTAATCCAGCTAGTTCTTTCAACTGCTGAAGTTAATATTAAATTATCATCACCAACTATCTTGCTTAAAATATATTCTTTGTCATCACCTTCTACTACCAAAATTGCACCAGCAGCATTATTACCATTTGCCCATGAAGTAGTTCCGTCACTGCTAACCGCAGTTGAATTATAAGTGACCCGCATTTTGTCATTTTGAATCAAATCATCAGTAGTATGAATTGCCTTATCTATTATTAGATAGTTGAGTCCTTCTGCACTTGCAGAAAAGTTAGGCGTAACATGCAATGCAGTATCACTTTCTACATAAGTAATGGTATATTCAGTATGATAACCCTCAACATATAATGTTGAACCTGCGGATATTTCTTCCCACTTAGTGTTAGAACCAGTTGCATTACCAGTTGCAATAGTGATTGAAATAGTACCTTGACTATATCGTCTTCGTAGTAAATCTCCCTTAATAAAAGCCCCAACAAATATAGGGTTATTATCTGCATCTACCTGCCTAAGCAAACAGTCATCAAGTAAAGAATTAATATCAGTCTCTTCGTCAACGTTAGCAAATTTAGCATTTAAAGCATAAGATACATCTCCTCTTCCATCCTTGAAAAAGTTATAATCACCCAAGTCGTAACCAATATGATTGCAATGAATAGTTGCCCACACACCTGACTGCTCTCTACTCTCTTCAATCCTATCTATCCTAAATGACTGAAAATTTATCTTTCTGACTTCAGCTTCAGCACCAGTTAGTGGTTCAACATCCATGCGAGATAAGCGTATGGCATTGCCAACTTTGGTGATAATTTTAGCAACATAAGATATGCCGGGAGTAGTTAGTGAAGCACCTGATTCATAATCATTGGCAACGTCGGCTACTATGGTTGTAGTCGTTACTGTAAGCAACTTAATAGTTTCTGAACCATTTTCGTCTGCTATCTTAATGTAATGGTCACCAAGCATAGAACCAATTCCATCAACGCTTATTTGCTGCTTATTACCAGCCGTAACAGCAGCTGTAGTCTTTTGACTTACCCACCCGGATTTAGAAGTATACACAATCACATAATCGCCAATATTAAAGTTTGTTGCATCAGTTAAAGTTAACTCTTTATTTGCAGAATCACTGGAATATACAGTAGAAGAAGGAGTGTCAATTGCATTATCGTGTAAGCGCACGATGGATCTAAATGCAATGTCATTATATCTGAAATCTCTAACCGGCAGGCGAAACTGAAGGGTATTTTCTCCATGTAATTCGTTAACAACTTGCATACTAGTCGCATTATCCAAAATGCTTTTTTGTACAAATCCTTTATTATCCCATAAAGAAATATAAAATCTCATGTTTCACCTTGACTTTGCAGGTATTTTTAATGTATAATATAAGGGTATGAAAAACACAATACAAAACACCAAAATGATTAAAACAAGCCTTACAATAAGTAGTGAATTATTAAATATCGCTAAACAATATGCTCAACTAAAACATACATCAGTCTCACAATTAATTAGAAATTACTTCTTAGAACTCAAAGAAGAATTAGCCAAAAAAAGTTGAGGGACATATATGAATATAAATAGCGGCATTTATTGTATCTTAAATCTATTGAACGGCAAATACTATGTTGGTAGTGCAACTAATTTGAAACATAGAAAAGTATGTCATTTCAGCGATTTAAAGCTTGACAAACATGATAATAGGCATCTGCAGAATTCTTACAATAAATATGGGCATGATGCTTTCAGTTTCGAGGTTATTGAATATATTGTTGATGTTGATTTGCTAATATCAAGAGAACAGCATTGGATTGATTTCTTAGATGTATGTAACACTGAGTATGGTTATAATCTGCAACAAATAGCAGGTAGTCAATTGGGGTTCAAGCATTCTAAAAAAACTAGAAACCTTATTAGTCGTGTGCAAATCGGTCGTAAAGCATCAGCGGAAACCAAAGAAAAAATGAGCAAGGCACAGAAGGGGCATATAGCTACCCAAGCAACTCGACAAAAAATAAGTGAGGGCAATAAAGGCAAGGTGCGTTCGCAAAAAACTAGACAACGCATAACTGATGCAAACATTAGACGATTTGCTGGAAAGACAGAAAATCATCCAATGTACGGTAAACATCATACGGCAGAAGCCAAAGAAAAAATAAGACAAGGGCACCTTGGCCGAAAACAATCGGAAGAAACTAAAAGAAAGCGAAGTATAGTCTTAACTGGCAGAAAGCACACACTTGAAACCAAACGAAAAATCGGTTTGGCTAATAAAAATAGAGTTTGGTCTGAAGAAGAAATTGCAGCGGTAACTAAGCGACTGATTGAGGCGAACCACAATCGCAAAGGACAACCATTATCAGAACAACATAGACAGAATATTAGTAAAGGACTAAAAGGCAACCAGAATTGTCTCGGAAAAAAACATTCGATAGAAACCAAAATCAAAATATCACGGATTAAAAAAGAGAAATTTGCTGCAAAGCAAAAAGAATATTATAAAGACAGAGATGCTTTGCAGCTAACTTTGTTTGCCTAGCGGAAATGTGGACGTAGTATTGTTCTGAATTTTGCCACACTTGCAGGTAAATATACAAGCTGCTTTTCTTCCTCGTCGCCTCTGAGCGACGGATTTTTGCCTGAAATGGAGCTGCCAGGATTACTCTCAGTACCTGCAGAAGCATCATATAATTCACTGGCACCATTTGACGCTGAGTAGGTGAGCAAATCTTGCGCTGATAATATCCCTTGATATGAAATTGTGGCATTCGTGTTCTGGATAGGTTCTCCTGAAGTATACAAACTGGCCAGATCGTCATCTGTTAAAGCCAGTTCCCAGAGAAGCAATTCATCCATAACAATATCACCCTGATTAGTTGCTAAAGTAGCAGTTAAATAACTTCCACCTACAAATAACGTTGCGGAATAATCCGATGTAACAGGTGTAGTTGGTGCAGTTGTTACCGAACCCGACTCGATACCGTTCACAAAGATTTTCCCAAAATAAGTTATACCGTCCACGGTATGACCCTGTGCGTCGTATGTTACTCCACCTCGAGTATAAGTTGCACATCCAAAATATCCCGAAATTTCCAAAATATCTCCGATGCTAAAACTCTGCGTATTAGTCGTCCTAATAGTAGTGTCTTCAGAACCTCCACTGTTAATCCCCAGTACCCAATCCTGTGCAGATACGTCAAAGTAGACCCGAAAATCGTTGGATGCATCGTAGTAAGTCTGAAAAAGATACTTGTCGGGACCATCCGGCAACCCGGTTCCAGGCTCAAATTGCACCTCGAACCTTGCGCAGAAAGAAAATTGATTGTTGTTAACAATAGTACCCGTATAATATAGGGTGTCTCCGCCCCGGATATAAGCACCTTTGTCGTTTTTCGATGCAATGTAGTGGTATCCTTCATCTAAGAAGTTAATAGTCGCATCCAAGTCCGGTCTGTGGACTATGGACACGTCGTCGTAGTAAAAAACGTCATTATTGGCAAGTGATTCAACAAACACAGCTACATTGCCAGTAACAACAGCCAAAGTTATATACGATAATCTTTCCCACTGCCCTGTAGAACTTGTAATAGCATTTTTAACTGTTAATTGGTTACCCGTTGATAGTTGAGCAGAACCACTTACTACCCACACCCAACATGACAACTCATACGCAAGACCATTCACTACTGGCGTTAAGCAATAAGCACCCTCATTCGCTTCATCAGCAGAAGTATAAATTGAAAAAGTGCCACTATGAACCTTTCCCGTTGCCCCATTAGAT
>Ga0180732_1001687_pt1 | contig 12965 bp, 8 predicted proteins | sample KR11_01MetaG_FD_148674 | JGI IMG/M metagenome (GOLD analysis project Ga0180732, IMG submission 148674) | Groundwater microbial communities from the Olkiluoto Island deep subsurface site, Finland - KR11_0.1 MetaG | ecosystem: Environmental > Aquatic > Deep subsurface > Groundwater | place...
ATTTTCAGGTACAGACTCGTCTTGAAATACGAAAAGGTTAAACGGGCTTTCCGCATAGGCCGGATTCCGCTTCAGCAGTTTTGAGCAGGAAGATAGCCTGTCCGCCATGTTGATGGCTTCGGAAATCATGATCCGCTTGTCGCCATCGAACAAAAACGCAGGGGCGCTGTTGATGAAACAAATCCCCACCCCGACTTCCAGAATGGGCAACTCGAATTTCCGGCTTTCCGAATTATACCTTTGAACAATCCTGACCATTTCCATGGCCAGACCGCAGGCTCTTGCCACGGAATACCACTCTTCTGGAGCCCCTTTCTGCTCCGCAATGGAAAGGATGATGGCATCACCCTCAATGAAAACCTTGGCTGCTCCGTAGATGGATAAAATATCCGAAATGGGGTCAAAAAAATTCAGGCTGAAATAGGAGGCGGGATTCAACCCGTTTTCTTTCATTCGATAGGTGATATCTGTGGAGCCCCGAACATCGGATTTGATGATCACGTGGTTGATGATGGGTTTTTCAATATGAACCTCTTCATGGGGCAGAAGAAACTCATAAAGGGTGTTGTTGGCTCTGGAAAGATTCAGTTTCTTTTCATTGGAGATGAGGTTGATCCTGGCCATGACCTGATTTGCGGCATTCATATTGAGAACATCCCTGTGGAACCGGGAAAAATTCTTCAGAAACTGAATCAGATATTCCTTTTCCTTGGAGGCTTTCAGGTGCTTCAAGCGTTTTATTTTTTTCTCTAGAGGACTGAGTTCCAGGGTTTTGGGGTAAAAGCCTTTTAGCTGTTTCAGGTGGTTCAGGATCCTTTTTCTATGGATGGATGAAATCAGAAACTGAATGACCTGCTGGGGATTCAAGGGAGGGCAATATTCCTGGTAGATGGGTTTAACCTCGAAATACGCATCCACTCTTTTTACCAATCCGATTTCCTTGAATCGTTTATACAGTTTATCCAGAACGGCTTTCTGGGTGCACATCTCTGCTTTCAGCTTTTCCCCTGCTTCGGATTTGGCCTCCTGCCTGCCCAGGGAACCGTATTTTCTTTCCGTATGGGGATAATTCAATAGCAAATCCATGTTGCCCAAATGGCTGATCCATTCATCCGCAATCCTGATCTGGTCTTTCTCATCCCCTGGAAGGATTTCAGGATCTTTGAAAACCACCTCTTTCAATGTATTTCTGAGGTTTGACAGCAGTTTATCATATTGATGAGGGTCTTCAAAGCGATGCCCCAGAAGGATATCATATTCCTCGATCATAAAAAAATCGTCCAGGGGGTTCTCCACCAGAAGCATGGGATTGGTGAGAAATTCTTCCGGGAAAATTGATTCTTGACCGAAATTGGCTTCACGGGTTTTTTCTGTTTCCTGAATCTGGCCATCGAGAAAGAGTTTCAGAATATCCCTTGTGGCTTTGTAGAGAATGTTGTTTTTCTGCTGCTGAATGGTTTTGAGCTGTTCTTTCAGGACCACGCTCTTGATGGGATTTTCTTTTTCAGAAGATTCATAAAGACGAAGCTCTTCGTTGAAATCGGCGATGACCCTGTCAAATTCCTTCCGAGTCGTATGGATCATGGCCTTGATAACGGCCATCTGGGCGAGGGTGTCCACCTGCATCTCCCGGTCCATTTTGGCCTTGTTCACCGCATTCAAGGAAATCGCGGCGCAGAGTTTTTTAAATTCGTCCCGTTCCTGAATCCAGGAGACGGCCTTGTCCTTTTTGAGAATATGTTCGGCATTTGCGTGAAAGGTGATGATTCGATGGGAAATTTTTGACGCACTTTTGGCGAAATCCGGGCTGATGGCCACATCAAGATGGACATTGTCTATGCCGGGTTGCAAACGGTCGGTGCCTATGTTGACCCTGTAGTACCCGAAGGGAAAATCCACTGGCCCGATAGGCTTGCTGAAATACTTTTTTAAAAAAAATCCCATCATTTTTTAGTTAAGGCTCATCTTCATCTTGGTTAGGGCAGGTTTCTGAAAAAACAATCGTCCGGAAGGGTTCTTCCAACCCCGCCTTTCCTATTATCGGAATTTCTGTTTAAAAGGTTAAATCCAATTTTTTCAGGAGCAGGTTATTTCAGAAAAAATGTCCCCTGCTTCGAACCCCTTTGGATCAGAGTTTGCCGGATGAGGGAAAGGGTTTCATCCTTTTCCATAGCCCAGGCCGGTGCAACGAGTTCAGCCGGATGAGGATCTCCGGTTAATCGGTGAATCACCATGTCCGGAGGAAGTTGCTCCAAAAAATCACAGACGATCTCCACATATTCCTTACGGGTAAGGCAATTGTATCCGCCGGATGTGTACAAACTTTCCAAGGGGGTGTTCCGGACCACATAAAGCAGATGAAGTTTGACCCCGTCCAACCCCAGTTCTCCGATTAGCTTTGCAGCATCCAGCATGTCCTTTATATTTTCCCCCGGAAGGCCGAGAATAACGTGGGCGCAGATTTTAATATTCCGGTTCCTTGTGGCGTTCACGGCTCGGACAAAACAGGCCACGTCGTGGCCCCGGTTAATTCGGGTGAGGGTTTTGTCGTGGGCGGATTGAAGCCCGTATTCCATCCAAATGAGATGGTTTTCTGCAAGGGCTTGGAGCAGGGAGAGGATGGGTTCATCCACGCAATCCGGCCGGGTGCCGATGGAAAGACCGATGATATTATCGCAGGCCAGGGCTTCTTCATAGATGGATTTGAGATAGTCCAAAGGACCGTAAGTATTGGTGAAGGACTGGAAATAAGCCATGAATTTGTTCGCCTTGTACCGCAGGGTCAGAGGTTTTCGGACACTTTCAATCTGGTCCCGGATGGACAACCCCCGGCTGAAATTTCCGGTCCCGGAGCCTTGGGCGTTGCAGTAGATGCACCCGCCAAAAGAGATCTTTCCATCGCGGTTGGGGCAGGTGAGGCCGGAATCCAGGGTGATTTTGTGAACACGCTCCCCGTAAAGATTTCTGAAATACGTGTTCAGATCATGATAAAGATTGTTTCGAAAATCCATGGCTTGACCTTGTCCTAAAGCATCTATATATAGGTGCAGTGAAAGGCGGGAATCCTTTTTCCGGTCACACCTTTCCTGAAAACCGTTTCGCTCGGGCGATGGTTTCCAAAGCGTAACACAGGAGATGGGGTTAATCAATTGGTTGATTATGCAGCCTGAGAAGGTTTGGCGAGTTGAAACTGAATATGGGGTATTCTTCCAAAGAGTATGATGTCATTGTGGTGGGTGCAGGCCATGCCGGTTGTGAGGCCGCCCTTGCAGCAGCCCGAATGGGATGCCGGGCCCTGCTCCTCGCCATGGATCTCAACAAGGTGGCGGCCATGCCGTGCAGCCCTTCCATCGGCGGCATGGCAAAGGGCCAGCTCGTGAAAGAGATTGACGCCCTGGGGGGTCAGATGGCCAAAGTCACCGACCAGACCGCCATTGCCTACAAAACCCTCAATACGAAAAAAGGTCCGGCGGTGCGCTCCTCCAGGACCCAGAACGATAAAAACCGCTACCATGTGGCCATGAAGCAGGTGATTGAACGGCAGGAGAACCTGGATCTCAAGCAGGCCAAAGTGGATCACCTGGCGGTGGAAGACGGGAAAATCACCGGTGTGGTGGACCAGACCGGGTTCGGCTTTAAAAGCCGAACGGTCATTCTGGCCACGGGCACTTTTTTAAGCGGCCTGGTGCATATCGGGTTCACCACCATTCGAGCGGGCAGAGCCGGGGAATTTGCTTCCTACGGGCTTGCCAGAAACCTCGGCGAGTTGGGATTCACCCTGGGCAGAATGAAGACCGGAACCCCTCCCCGGCTGCACCGGGCGAGCATTGATTTCTCTGTTTTTGAACCCCAGGCCAACGATGAAATCCCCAATCCTTTCTCCTTTTCCACCCGAGCCCTGCCCCTGATCCAGGTGGTGAGCTATATGGGATACACCAATGAGCGCTGCCACGGGATTGTCCGGAACAACCTGGCCCGGTCGGCCCTCTACGGCGGAAGCATCAAAGGCGTGTCCGCACGCTATTGTCCTTCCTTTGAGGACAAGATCGTAAAATTCCCCGAAAGGGACAGGCACCATGTGATTCTGGAGCCCGAAGGACTGGACACCGAGGAAATTTACGCCAGCGGCCTGGGCAACAGCCTTCCGGTGGAAATCCAGCTGGAGGTGGTGAGGTCGGTGAAAGGCCTGGAGGAAGCGCAAATCATGCGCCCGGCCTATGCCATTGAATATGATTTTGTTCAGCCCACCCAGCTTGCTCCCACCCTGGAGACCCGTCTGGTTTCAGGCCTGTTCTTCGCCGGTCAGATCAACGGCACCTCCGGATATGAAGAGGCCGCGGCCCAGGGCCTGTGGGCCGGCATCAACGCCGCCTGTCAGGTTCAGGAAAGACCCCCCTTTATCCTGGACCGGTCCGAAGCCTACATGGGGGTGATGGTGGATGATCTCGTCACCCGGGGCACCAACGAGCCCTACCGCATGTTCACCTCCAGGGCCGAATACCGGCTCATGTTAAGGGAAGACAATGCCGACTTTCGTCTGTTTGAAAAAGGCTTTGAGCTGGGTCTCATCGGCCGGGACAGCCTGGTGGAGATGAGGGAAAGAAAAAAGGAGATCGAACAGGAAATTCACAGGATCAAAAACACCACGGTTTCTCCGAAACCCGAAATCAATGACTATCTGGATGAGAAAAATACCCCTCGAATCGATAACGGCACCCGTTTGGATCAATTGCTCAAGCGGGTGGAGCTGAACTATGATTTTGTGGCTCAGTTTGCGCCGGGGTCCCTGCCCCTTTCCCCCCGGGTGGTTCAGCAGGTTGAAACGGAAATCAAATACGAGGGGTATATCCACAGGCAGATCAAGGAAATTCAGAAATTCAAAGACCTGGAGAGAATGAAGATTCCCGCGGCGTTGGACTATGAAGGGGTCCACGGCCTGTCCAATGAGCTCAAGGAAAAATTGTCCGGACTTCGGCCGATTTCCCTGGGCCAGGCCTCCCGGATTCCGGGGATCACGCCTGCGGCCATTTCTGTGCTGATGATCGCCATAAAAGCCCTTGAGGGGCTGGCGAAAAAAGAGAATACATTTTAGGAAGAGAGCGTATGTCCGAAGACTACTATAAAGTTCTGGGTGTCGCGAAAACCGCATCCCCCGAGGAAATTAAAAAATCCTACCGAAAACTGGCCATGAAATATCACCCCGATCATTCAAAAGGGGATAAGGCGGCGGAGGAAAAATTTAAAAAAATCAGTGAAGCCTATGCGGTTTTAAGCGATAAGGAAAAGAAAAAACAATATGATACCTTCGGGTCCGCAGGGTTCCAGCAGCGGTATTCCCAGGAGGATATTTTAAAGGGGTTTAACCTCAATGATATTCTGAAGGAATTCGGGTTTGGCGGCGGGGATTTTACCGGAAGAGGCGGCGGAAGGCGTTTTTCCCAGGCAGGCGGGAACCCTTTTGATGGTTTTTCAGGAAGAAGGCCGGAGCCGGTGAAAGGCTCAGACCTGGTCTATGACCTCACCCTATCCCTTTCGGAAGTCATGAACGGCGCCACCAAGACCATTGCCGTGAACCGTGAAGGGGCATCGGAAACCCTGACGGTTAAAATTCCCAAAGGTCTCATTGCGGGGAAAAAACTCCGGCTTGCGGCCAAAGGAGGCTCAAGCCGATCGGGAGGTCCTTCCGGCGATCTGTATATTCGAGTGGCCGCAGTGAGCGACGGAACGTTTCAACTGGAAGGGCAAGATGCGCAGATTCAAAAAAAGATCAAAATCTCAGAAGCATTATTGGGTACGACCCTTCTCATTCCCACCCCCGACGGCAGGGAAATCAACATGAAAATTCCTTCCGGCACCAAACACAAAACCAAAATGCGGATTTCAGGCCAGGGGATTCCTTACATGAGTGAAAAGCGAAGAGGGGATCTTTATGTGAATATCGATGTGGATTTCCCGGCGGATCTCACGGAAGAACAGAAGGGATTGATAGAGAAGCTGGCCGAGGCCGGACTGTAAGTTAATTCTATTGACAAGGGCATGGGTTGCAATGTAATTTTATTGAAAAAATTAAACAAAAACGCCCTTTTTGCTTGCCATGATTTTTATCAAAACCAGGAAGACTTTCCAGCGATGACCGAATTGTTGCGTGTTCTTTCAAAGAAACAGATCCAAGAATCCGTGGCCCGGCTGGCTGAAAAGATTTCATTGGACTATACCAATAAGGATCTTGTCCTCATCGGAGTGCTGAAAGGGTCATTCATATTTCTTGCGGATCTGTCAAGAGCCCTTTGCATCCCTGTGGAAATTGACTTCATCGGCGCATCCAGCTATGGTTCAAACACTTACTCCTCAGGGGCCGTCAGGATCACCAAAGAAATAAGGGCGGATCTTAAGGGCAGACATGTGCTGCTGGTGGAGGATATCATCGATTCGGGCCAGACCCTTGCCTATCTTGTGGAGCACATCCGATCCCTGGGTCCTGAAACGGTTCGCACCTGCGCCATGATTGATAAAATGGAAAGGCGGGTTGGAGAGGTTGTTGCGGATTATGCCTGCCATACCATTGAAACAGGATTTCTTGTGGGGTACGGGCTTGATTTTAATGAGAAATACCGGAATCTTCCGGAGATCTACCATCTGGTGATTCAAACGGAACCTACCAATTGAGAATAAGGTCTGAGAGGGTTTTTCATGATTATTACCTGTGGAAAATGTGATACCAGCTATGAGCTGAATGAGGGTCTGGTCAAGGAGAAAGGCTCCAAGGTCCGGTGCAAGAATTGCAGCCATGTGTTTACGGTTTTCCCGCCCTTGGCATACTCCATCATCGAGCCTGAGCCGGATCTTGAACTGGAGTCGTTTTCCGATGATTCAGGGCTGTCAAATGGCATGGGTTCAGTCCTGGAATCCCTGGATATGAACGACATTGAAAAAATGCTGGAGTCCCAAAGCGTTCTCGGGCCGGATAGCCTCAAAATCACTGAAGAAGAACCCGAGCTGTCCCTGGCGGATATGGAAGAAAAATCCGGGACCCTGAAACACGATTTCAACGATGATCTGGATTTTCTGGATTTGTCCGACATCGAGAAGATGCTGGATACGGAGGTGGCACAAGGCAGTGCAAGCCTTCGAATCACGGACCAGGAGCCGGAGCTGTCCCTTGAGCCGGAGGCCGGTGCCCATGACGGCAAACAAGCCATGGACGATGGCGACTCCCTGGATCTGTCCGACATCGAGAAAATGCTGGATTCCGAAGAAGTGAAAGGCCCCGATAGCGTTCGAATCACGGACCAGGAACCGGAGCTATCGCTTGAAATGGATGCCGGCGGCAAAAGCCCTTCACCGGTTGAAGATTCCCTGGATTTGCCTGATTTGGAGAGCCTGCTTGACATGGAAGATCCCCGGGGTACGGAGGAGCTTAATCTGACAGACGATGAAATGGACTTGTCCCTGGAATCGGATGATCCGAAGGCGTCTTCAGAGTTATTGCCGAACCAGCAGGAAGAGGCCCTGGAGCTTGAGTTTGATTTTGATGACGAAGTCCTGTTTGATGATGACCCGAATCAAGAATTAAAGCTTGAAATGGAGGGTGCGGAAGAGTCGGATTTTGTGCTGGACATGGAAGCCGACGGAGATTCAGACCTTGAGTTGGAACTGGATCTGGACCTGGATGAGTTGGAGGAGTCCGAGTCGGAGGAAGCCGCACTGTTTGAAATCAAATCGGAAACCCGGGTACCCCCGGTCCGAAAGCCTCCGGCCAAACCCGCGGAACAAGTATTTGAACTTGATCTGGAAGAGCCGGATCAAGCCCCGATAAAACCGAAAAAGTCTGATGAATTTGTGCTGAAAAGCAAAGAAAAGGCAAAGTCCGATGCCTTTGCCATGGGGGCCGGAGCCGCTCCAAAAAAACCGGTAAGGCAGGACCCCGCCTACAGACACGGCAGGGAACCGGAAAAAAAGTCCAATGCCATTACCTATATTCTGCTGTTGCTGCTCATCCTCGCAGGAGGCGCTTTCGGGGTGATGAAGTATGGCGAGCAACTGGGGCTGAAACTGCCGTCCATGGAAGGTTTCATGCCTGAAAAAGGCAAGATGGTGGTGATAGAATCTTCCCTGAAAAATAACTTTATTGACAATGCAAAGATTGGAAGCCTTCTGGTGATTACCGGCAATATCCAAAACAAATTCAATAAAGAGCGAAGCCATGTCCAGGTTTCCGTGGATGTGCTGGGCATCGACAAGACCCTGATCAAAAGCGATGTGGTGTATTGCGGAAATATCGTCAAAAACCAGAGCCTTATGAACGACGACATGGCCACCGTGAAAAGGTTCCTCATGAAACCCGATGGGGAATTGAGGACGAATATCAATATCAAGCCCGGCGGCATGGTGCCCTTCATGGTGGTGTTCTCGGATCTTCCCGGCTCGGTAAAGGAATTCCAGGTGAAGGTGGCAGGCTCGGAACCCGCAAAAAAATGACGGCGCTTTTCAGCTTGACTTATAAATCATGAATTGTTAAGAGTCCGTCTTCTTTATTCCGGCGGTTTAATCCCGGGCCCGAAATAAAGAAAAACCCATGCAAAAGGCGATGTAGCTCAGTCGGTCAGAGCATACGGCTCATATCCGTAGTGTCCGGGGTTCAAATCCCTGCATCGCCACCATAAGAAATAAAAGACTGTAATCTTAATAAGTTACAGTCTTTTTGTTTTTGGTGGTTGCGGATGGTTGAAACTTCATTGAGGGAATTTACTGCATCCCGGTTGCTGTTCGGGATAAGATGACCGTAAATATCAACAGTCATCTGAATACTGAAATTGGGACAAAGAAAATCGATGAAAATAAGCAGCCTTTCTCTTAGGGGTAAAAAAGTCTGTAATCGCTGATAATCAACTTAAATCGGGAATATTAGGGAAAGCACGCTTTTCTCATCATCCGGGGATTTTAGAAATGATCTGAATTGCCGATATTAAAAATGGATCCAAAGTGGCTATGGCTATCCAACATCGGGTATAAAGGAAGCAACTATTTTTTTTAACCGGGAAGATTTTTCCCATTGTAAATGACGGAAACACGGCGCGAAATCCGGCAAAACCCTTTGACAAAGCAGCTTTTCCATATTAATGTTTGTGGAAAAAATGTACGCTAAAAGAGAAAAGGTGAAAAAAATGTGTATCCACCTCAAATTCAATCATAGAAAAGCCGTTCAGGTGTTGAATTTGTTTGCGGAAAAGAGCGGTGGACAGATCAACAAAATGAAGGCGATAAAGCTCGTTTTTTTTGCGGATAGGCACCATTTGAGGAAATACGGCAGGCCGATCACCAATGATGAATACTATGCAATGGATTTCGGACCGGTGCCCTCCGGGTCAAAGGATATTGCGGAATTAAGCGAGTTTTTAAGCGGTTCTGAAGCTAAGTATGCATCTGAATATATTGAAGTGGTTGACCGTTACAGATTCAAAAGCAAAAAACCTTCTGACCTGAAAGTACTTTCCGAATCAGACCTTGAAGCTCTGGCGTTTGCATGGGACAAATTCAGCGGGCTGGATAAGTACGAGCTTGTAGACCTGACACACAAACTGCCGGAATGGAAAAAGCACGAAAACGGGTTGAAAGATAGTTCAAGATTAAAGATGAATTATGAGGATTTTTTTGAAAACCCGCCTGACTGTGAACAATGCCACATCGAGGTATCAGAAGAAGACAGGGTGGATCTGATTGGCCATCTCAAAGAAATGAGCCGTGTTGAAGCCATGTGGAGCTAAGGCCGGAAATTGGATATCCCCGATGAGATAAAAATAAAAGCCACCATCAAACCCGGCACAGTATTCTATTTCACCGAAGAAACATTCAGCTCACAGGAACCCCATTATTTTATTGTCCTGAATCGGGATCCCCTTTCAACCAATGTCGTAATCCTGGTTTGCTCATCCTCTCAGATTGAAAAGGTTGAAAAGCGGATTGCCCGCTTGGGCCTCCCCTGTGAAACCGCAGTCAAAATCCTGGAAAGTGAATACACATCTTTTACAACAGACTCCATCATCAATTGCAATGAGGTATTTCAAAGAAGCATTGATCAGCTGGTGGGTAAGCTAAAAACAAATGATTTGAAGATAAAAGCGGAAATGTCGTCGGGATTTGTGGAAAAACTTGTTGCTGCAGTAAGGAAAAGCCCTCTTGTGGCCCAGGAAGTCAAAGACATGCTGCCATAGTCTGATGACTTCGAATCTCAAACATCAATGGACATTTCAATCCCGGTTCCGTCGGCAAGCCTTTGGTTTGCGGTCCCAACCAGCCATTACTCGCATCAAGGAAGCGGTGGCGGAAATCAAAAAGCAAACCGGCAAGGATCCAATCTTGGCCGCAGAGGGTGCTGGGATCAGTCCTTGGGATAAGGTAAAATAAGAAGTTTTCACTCCTGTGTTACCCCTACCCTGCCGTGAATTCAATGGATGGCACGGTATGTAGGATGGGTGAAACCCATCACCGTTTCTTTCCTATGATGACGGTCTTGGATAAATACCCAATAAATCCAATTATCTTCTGCTTGATTAAATTATTTCAGGTGATATAACAAACCCATAAAATCTCACATCTCCCGGAAAACATATTAAAATTGAGACTCATCCGAAAATATGCTCTGACCGGTTTCGATAAGAAAGAGGGGCCTTCCGGATGATAACATGGCGGTACTTAAAGATCTCAGAAACGATATACGTTTTGTTCGCTTGTCTGAGGTGATCAGACGTCCTTGTGTAAGCTGAAAAAATGTTTGAGATAAAAATAGGGTCTAAGTATGAAAACATCGGCGGTTAAAAATCTAATCGCTCTGGGCGAAGGATTCACCACCGAATTCAAGCGCTCCGGCACTTCCGGTCTCGGAAGGGAGATCTGCGCTTTTGCCAATACCACGGGAGGGGTGATTCTCATCGGGGTTACGGATACAGGCCAGGTGGTGGGCGTAAAAGAACACAACCGGCTAAAATCCGAGATCCAGGCCATTGCCCGGTCCGCAGAACCGCCCATTGCCGTGGAAGTGTCAAGCGCCGGGGGCATTCTGTGCGTAACCGTTCCGGAACAGCACATCAAGCCTTATTCCTTCGGCGGTAAGTTTTTCATGCGCGAAGGGGCCACTTCCCAGCAGATGTCCCGCAATGAAATCCGGCAATTCTTTTTCAAGGAAGGGTTGATCCATTTTGATGAAACCACATGTACTGCCTATGATTTGGGCAAGGATTTGACACCGACCATTTGGAAACGGTTTGTAAAGCGGGCCAACATACCGGATAAAATGGACATGGTAACCGCCCTGAAAAACCTTCACCTGGCCAAAGACGGCAACATGACCCTTGCCGGCGCCTGGCTGCTCTGCGACGACATCACCCGGTATACGTTACGGGCCGGGGTGACCTGCGCCCTGTTCAGAGGCACCACCAACGTGCATATTCTGGACCGCAAAGATTTTACCGGGGATCTGTACACTATTTATGAAGACTGCATGACCTACATGCAGTCAAAGCTCAATACGGCCTTGGTGCCCCATGCCAGGGGAAGGGATGAACGCCTGGAGCTGCCGGAAGATTCCCTGCGCGAGGCCCTGGTCAATGCCATTGCCCACCGGGACTACCGGTCCACAGCCAATGTGCAGGTCCACATCTACAGTGAGCGGCTGGAGATCATTACCCCGGGCGGACTGCCTGCCGGGATGAAGAAAGAAGACATGGGCAAAAAAAGCGTGCCCCGGAATCCGTTGCTGTTCGGCTTGTTTTACCGCATGAACCTGGTGGAGCAGATCGGCAGCGGGGTCAAGCGTATCCGGGATCTTTGCCGGGATTATGGCGTGGCTGAACCTTTGTTTGAGATTTCAGAAGACTGGGTTACCCTGTCGTTTCCACGTCCCGGTGAAAAAGGCTCAGAAAAAGAGAGGATGGAAAAGGCCCAAGCTGAGGCCCATGAAGAGGCCCAAGTTGGGGTCAAGTCGGGACGTGATAGTACAGGTGAAGTCACCCCCGAAGTGGCCCCCGAAGTCACCCCCGAAGTGGCCCCCGAAGTCACCCCCGAAGTCACCCCCGAAGTCCGGCTCATGCTTTTGGTTCTGAAGAGAGAAATGACCCGCCGTGAGATTATGCATGCCATGGGACTTTCGGATGAAAAGCATTTCCGGGAACATTACCAGCAAACCGCTATCCGGCTGGGCCTGATGGAAATGACCATTCCGGAAAAACCCAGCAGCAGACTTCAAAAATACCGGCTTACATCAAAGGGTAGGAATTTCATAGAAAAATCAGGAGAAATCCCATGACCCCGCCGGATATACCGAAGGCACTCTGTTGCAGCAGACCATATCCGAATACCTGGAACACCAGCTCGGTTGGGAATCGGTATACGCCTTTAACACCGAGATATCTTCCGCCATATATTCTTGGCTTATCCAACGGTGCCGTCTCCATATTATGAAGAGACGGTTTGTTGAGGACAAAAAGGCAGCGCAACTAATGAACATTTTCACTTTCTTCGCAAGATCTATGAACCCTCGTAGAATCCTTCTCGGCATTGCTCTATGCCTGGCCCTTCTTGGATTTTCTCCGGTCATTCATGCTTTGGACGGCGCTGGTCAGGCCGAATCGGCATTTCGTATTGAAGCCGAGCCATGGGAAGAAGCGGAAAAGATCTTCCGGTCCGATTCCCGTTGGCTTGGAGGCGATGGCGCAAGTTCGGTGGATTTGGGCCATGGCCGGGTGCTCTGGCTGTTCGGGGACAGCTTTATTGATCTGTCCGGGTCCGGAGTTCGCAAAGCAGACGGTTTTGTGCGCAACAGCATTGCCATCCAGACGGGATATGATCCTTCCAAAGCCCGAATGCAATTCTTCTGGAAAAAGAAAGGGACTGAACCATCAGGCTTTTTCTCCCTTTCCGGAGATCACTGGTTCTGGCCGAGCTCAGGGATCATGGTGGGCCAACGTTTG
>Ga0180732_1001688_pt1 | contig 12965 bp, 18 predicted proteins | sample KR11_01MetaG_FD_148674 | JGI IMG/M metagenome (GOLD analysis project Ga0180732, IMG submission 148674) | Groundwater microbial communities from the Olkiluoto Island deep subsurface site, Finland - KR11_0.1 MetaG | ecosystem: Environmental > Aquatic > Deep subsurface > Groundwater | place...
ATCGTCCTTATACGTCTTCCCCCATCTTAGGAATAGTCCATCAGATTTCCGAAAGTCGTAATTATAGCCTGCCGAGCGTACCCACTTCCACTTATCGTTCTCACCTATGGGTGTTACAAAGTCCAAATCGTTTGATTCCCCAAGTGCATGACGAGTGCTCATTAGTCGTCCTCCAAGACCGTAATGCCTGGATTGCCTTCCTCAATCCACTTGATGCCCATTTCGTACAGCGCATACTCAAGGGCGTTGCCAGAATCGGAAGAGACGGAGCCAAAGGAAAGCGTGTTGCCCAAGTCCAGTTGATCCCTATACTGCTTGTACTTGGAAACGTACTCTTCATCCTTTTCCCAATCAGTGCCATACTCTTTCTTCATGTAGGAGCGAAGTTGGCGGAGGTTGCTGACGGTCTCTTCAATGATGGTGGAAGGATCAATATCCATCTTGACACGAATCTTCTCTGGCAAGTCACCCTTATGCACCAGCGTGAAAGACGAGCTTGAACTGTTGGAAACAAAGCCTGTTCTAATCTTCATAAGACATTATCAGGAATAACCTGAACCTCCATACTTGACTTTATTTGATGTTTCTGATATAATACAGACATGAAACTGATTGCACAGGTAAAACTTGTACCAACAGAAGAACAAAATACCAGCTTGCTAAACACAATGGAGCGAGTGAATAACGCTGCCAACTTCATCAGTGATATTGCATGGGAGACATGTGAGTTCGGGCAATACGATCTACACCATCTCTGCTATGCTACCATTAGGGAGCGATTCAGTTTATCGGCACAACTGACCGTGCGCGTGATTGCCAAAGTAGCCGATGCCTACAAAGTAGATAGCAAGACAAAACGTGTATTCAAGTCTCATGGTGCTATCACTTACGATGAACGTATCTTGTCTTGGAAACCATCTGACAAAACTGTATCCATTGGTACTATCACCGGTCGTCAACGCATCCCATTCCAGGCAGGCGAACGGCAATTAGCACTTCTGCAAACTCGTTCTGGACAAGCAGACTTGGTATTACAAGACGGAAACTTCTATCTCTACCAGACCTGTGAGATAGAAGAACCGCCCACCGACTACCCCAAAGGTTATCTTGGTGTAGACTTCGGCATCGTCAACATTGCCACCACATCTGACGGCACTATCTTTGCTGGCAACCATCTGAATAGTTTGCGTAGTCGCTATGCCAGACTCCGTGCTAGACTACAATCAAAGGGAACCAAATCGGCCAAACGCTTACTTGTGAAACGCAAACGGAAGGAAAGCCGTTTTGCCAAACAAACCAATCACACCATAGCCAAGAAACTTGTTGCTGTTGCTAAAGACAGCGAACGCGGTATCGCTTTAGAGAACCTAAAGGGAATCCGTCTTCGCACAACGGTTCGCAAAAGCAGTAGGAGACAGCACAACTCTTGGGCTTTCTATGACTTACGTCAGAAGATTACTTACAAAGCACAACTCGCTGGCGTTCAAGTTGTCATTGTTGACCCACGCAACACTTCACGTACCTGCCCATCATGCGGTAACATTGACAAAGCTAATCGTCCAACCCAATCCGTTTTCAAGTGTACTGCTTGTGACTTCTCCGGTCACGCTGACACTATCGCTGCTGGCATAATAGCTGGCAGGGCCGCTATAGACCGGCCATACGTCTCGGCGTAAGCCAGGGACGATTATCAGGGTTATTTCCGATAAAGTCTATCAGTCTGCGTATGCCTCCTCATAGGTAGTAAATTTGCGTTCGCCTTCATAACCAACCTTGTCAAGCACAGCATTGACGGTGGTTTGTACACGAGTCTTGAACTGTGCACCCGTTTCGTCGTCTTTGACCTCTTCCCATGAGATGCCGATGTATGTGTTCTCGCCGTAGGGATTGTGTGTGTCAAGTGACGTCTTCATGGCATCCATTGCTTCCTCAATCTCGTCGCTGTCTACGCTGTCAATGCAGACACCGTAGATAAGGAAAGAGGATGTGGAACTGTTGGATACAAAACCTACTCTGATTTTCATTTATCCATTCCCCCATTCGCCATAGTGTAGATCGATGCTCTTGATTGGAACATCAACGTTGAACTTATCCTTGACCAGATCGCGGAATATCTGCCGAAGCTCTTTCAGATTGTAATCCTCAAGTAGTTTGAGGATCTCGATGCCCACGACTTCTGGTCCATCGGAGCCAACGAAGATGACATGATTGCCCGAACAGTTACCATACGACAAGACGTCGTTGCCGTCTTTGCCAAAGTTGAGTCCCTCTTTTGCGGCAAGCTCATCAATGATCCACTTTTTGCTTGTGCCGACAAGACAGAAGGACGAGGATGAACTGTTGGATACGAAACCGAGTCTGATCTTCATAATGATTCTCCTTTGTTTATAGAAGATAGGGCGGGGAGAGGTAGTGTGTCCTCTCAATACAGGCTGATGAGACCATTTCAGATTGCTACTCTACACCGCCATCGGTGATACCATTGCCAAGCTCCGGGCTTTCGCCGGATGCCCCGCCCATGTAACCTTATTCTACCACATTTTCCCTTGCGCGTCAATAGGGTGTCTCTGTGGTGCTAGAAGCCAAATAGTTTCAATTGGGACAGTCCTGTCACTGGCAACGGTTCGAGAATGTGCTGCATTACAGGGACGGGAACTTGCGTAAAAGAAACGTCTATCATGCTCTCCGGCTTAGGCGATTGTAACAAGTACGCCTCTGCCTGTCTTTCGCTCTGGCTTGCGCTGGCGAACAACTCTTGCAGGCCGGGCAGGTTATCCGTTCCAGTTTCAATGATGCCGAGCAAGGCGTCAAAGACGCTGCCCTCGTCGGCGGCATTGGCAAGTCCTGTGTCAAGCGAGAAGCCCTCTACGCGAAGAGCGGCACGAATCTTTTGGGCCACTAGCTTCAACGCCTTCTCTTGCATCGTCTCCATGTAGACTGGGAAGTAGATGTTGACGGGTTGCGTCTGGCCAATGCGATAGAAGCGACGCGACGCCTGCCTAAGTGTGTACGTGCTGTACTCTGTACCAAAGAACACGGCGGTAGAGAAGGCCACTAGATCAAGCCCCGTCTCTACAAGTTTGGGGTTGCAGATAAGCACTTCTGCACCACCTGCTACCACGTTGTCAATCCATGCTTCACGCTTCTCTGGATCAACGGTTGACTTGAGCACTACCGCCCGCGCCCCTGCCTTCTCCGCGATCTCTTTCAATCGCCCCGTGATGTCTCTTGTGTCCGTGTGTGGGGTGTAGACGCAAGTACGCCTGCCCGCCTGTATCTCTTCCGAGATGCGCGCCATCAACCATTCCTCTTTGGGGAAGTCACGATGATTGTCTAATCCCTTTATAGAGGCAACGACCTCCCCTGTCTTGCTATCCCTTACGACTTCATCCCTGTATGGCGCATCGGGCCAGGCCAAGAGGGATTGTAGGTATGCGCCAAGCAGACGCTTTGAGCCCTTGCATAGTTGCTTCTTTAGCGCGGTCTTGAGCTCGTCTTCAAAGTCGGCGTACTTCTCGGCCATGTCTGACTCCATGTCTATCGGGCAGGGGATTTCTGTGTACTCTGGGAGTGCAAAGCCCAAGTCTGCAAGGGCAACAAACACCGAGCGATCAAGCAAGAACGGGGCCATCGCCGGAGAGCAACCAGGGATTTCCCTGACACGGATGTTGCTACGCTTGCTGCCTGTGGTGTAGCCGTACTTGGTGACTTCCTGCTTTTGTATCTCTTCTAGCAGACCGAATTGCTCTACCCACTTGCCAACGTCTGTAAAGGTAAAACGTTTCTTGAATGTATTGGACATACGATAGAGCAGAGAGAAGATACTACTTGCCCGCCCGCCATAGATTGTGCCTGTAAGACATACCGTTTTCTTTGACGCCATTACCAGATTGGCAAAGGCCGTGCTTTGGTCTGCCGTTGGATCCTTAAACTTTTGCACCTCATCTGCTATACATAAGTCCAGTTGCCCACGATAGTATCGCATGATGTAATCGGCAAGCGGCCACCGATGCCCTCTGCCATCGTCGTTGTGCATGACATCCAGGTACAGATGATTGTTGGCAAACTCACCATTAGCCGTAAGCCAATTCAATCTGCCTAGACCATTCATGCCAGCATCTTTTAGAAGCAATGCCAACTTGTCCTTCTTGTTCTTTGGCCCGCTCTCCGATTCCTCTTTGTCTTTGGGCCGGAACTCCCACAGCGGTTCGCCACAAGTGAAGCACTTGCGCTGTGTGTTCTTGGGAAAGTAATCATCGGTGACGATGTTACCATCCTTGTCTTTGACTTCTTCCCCGCACTTTGGGCAGATGTGGGCAAGATATTTGACCTTCTTGCGATTACGATAGTTACCCGATTCTTTGAGCTTGTTCATACGCACGGTGGCATGACGCCACCCGGGACCGAGCTTTGCTGTTTCCTTGCCCACGATGGCGATACATGGTGTGGGCATTGCAGATGAGAAGAACCTGTCCACGTCCGTCATGCTACGTAAGAAGACCACATGACATTGCGGCCAGGCAATCTTTACTTCACGTTCCCACTTGGGAAGCAGATGGGCAGGGCAGATGATAACCCCTCTCTTGATCTTGAGCAGGGCGGCGACAGCGACCGAGACAAGCGATTTGCCCACCCCCATCTCGCCTACCAGGAACACGCCATCACTTTCTTGTAACGCCTCGTACACACCCGCCGCGCAATGCTTCTGGACTTCCAGCATACCAAACTTGCCAGTGAGTCCAGGGACGGGACGCGTCATGCTCAACGAGTTCAATACTGGCGCATACTTGGAATAGTCAAAGCCGTAGATAGGTGGATATGTTTGCGCGACATATTCGCCAAGTTTCGGCCCCCACTTCTCAAAGAACATGGTGAGCGCATCGCCTTCCAAGTTGACGACATCTCCGGTGGTCAGGTCAAGGGTGTGTACTTGGGTGGTGAGCGTCTCTCTGGATACGATGGTACGTACTCTGTTCTCTCGGCCATAGTCACGGCTTGCCGATTCTTCTGACGTAAGTTCGCGGGTTTCGTCATCTACAACCTTCTTGGTCTTAAATGATTGCCCCTTGATAATGATGCTCGTATCACCATCCGAGAGCGGCAGGTTATTCATCATGCCAGCGGCAATGACCTGGGATAAGTGGCCATGCTTTAGCGGCATAACGGGGCGCAAGGCCGTGTTCGCCTGTCTCGGCGTCATCAGATCGCGCCATGCTTGCGTAGTGGCCACCCCTCCCGCGTTAGCCTCGTCAAGCAAGTCATCCAAGGGGATGTCCTTGCTACGAAAGTAGAACGTAACCTTGTCTTTGACACCGATGAGAGGGAAGATAGCAGGGCCACTCTCTGGCAACTCATCCATGTTGCTGTCAAGCAGAGAGTACAACCAATGCTCTGTGTCCTGGTCTGGCGACGGCTTACGCCTGTTGCCAAAGATGACTATCTGTTTGAAGATCGCATACTCTGGGTCTTGAAAGCGATAGGCCGTGAGGTTCTCGTAGTTGTCTGACAGATAGCGGCGCACCCGTTCGTGTGATAGGATAGAGCGTGGCACGACGAAGACAAGCAGACCATTCTGTGTGAGGAACTTGGTCGTCTCTTTAAGCCAGGCATACTCCAATCTCCCCGATTCCATATCATAGTCATACGGGGGATTCAAGTACAACAGGCTATATGCCTCGTCTACCGAGCGCATAAGGCGATAGTCAAGGTAGAGAGCCTGGGTAAGCACCCTCTTTGCGCCGTCTGCCCGTTCTCTATTTAGCTCTACACCGTAAGAGAAAAGGGACAGAGCACCAGCGACCTGATGTAGGGCAGCCCCGTAGCCACAGCAGGGGTCTAATGCCCTAAACGAAAGCCCCCCATCTTGCAGTTGTGCTTGAGATAGGGGCTTGATGAGTTTGACGATGCGAGTTACGACGGATGGGGGAGACGCGAAAAAACCGGCGCGCTCTTGCGACATAAGCCTAGCGATAGACGTTACCTCCTTGATTACAGAACATATTAGACTTTTAGGCAACCCCCAATATCATCAAAAGAAAACCAAATAGGCAATCGTTGTATTTCCTTCTTGATATTGGGATGGTTGTTCTCTGGCCTTACCGCAACAGAGCCACGTATTCTACGTGTAGACCAATCAATGCAGACCTTCTCAAGTACGCATTTCATATAGTCATCACCAACGTAGAAGATTTGTGGTTCATAAGTAAATATTATAGAGTCGTTGTCCATATTAGTACACCCTGCCAATTCCAACACACTCATTCGGTTTGACCTTTGAGAAACCCATGAATGAACCATGCCACACACGCCCGTACTCTGTCCATCTCTGGGTCCTAATCTCAATGGTAACGTGTTCGTCCCTTGCCTTTGCTTCCTCGTACTTCTTGCGAAGCAGATCGGCCTCGGCAAACGTGAATCCTGTTCCCACATTCCCGATACTGACAAGATGATCGCCCTTCCAGATGGCGCACTCTATGGCAGCGAACTCGCGCCCAATCTTGTCCGAGTAGGTCAGGTCGGTGACGATTACGGGCAAGACAACTCCGTACTTGCAGCGCACTATTACTTCGTAATTGGACTTGCCGGGCAGCCATCGGCTGGACAGATCGTAGAACACCTCCCCCTCTCTGCCCTGATCTGCTTGGCGTTTGCAGAGCGCGGCTTTATCCTCGGTGGTGTATGCCGTGTAGATAAGTTCAATTTCCGGCGTGCGCACCTCCAGTGTACGAACGATCTCTGCGCCCTTCTCTATACGAGTTCGTGCTGTTTCATGCAGTAGACTCTTCCCATCGGCATACAGGGCAGAAAACATGGTCAAACGAGTCTGTGGGCTGATGTTCTTGCCAAGAGCACGGTTCACGCCTGCTGCCTGTTCTGCCGTGCGGTGCTCCCCACCCTCTGCATCCTCGTACCATATCTCACCATCCAGGATGAAAGCATCTCTACTGCACGCCTCGGTAAGCAGGGCATTGTTGATAGCACGACTTGGTGCGGCGCGTAACTTTAGACTACGCGATTGGTATGCCGTTGCATTGTGCTGTGCGAATACAACCAAGCGATTGCCGTCGCGCTTGCCCTGACATCCGTAGCCCGGATGATTGATATAGAACTCGCGTGGTTGGGTTGCGTTTGTTGGCTGCATAGTGACCAAATGAGTTGGGCGCATGTCTTCGGGAAAGACATCCCAAGTATGGGACACAGGCTCTAGTGCAGATACAACTGACGATTGCACAGACACTTGCGCTTGTTGGGCAGGCGCGTCACCCGTAGCGTTGACACCAAACTCCATCAAGTGAGCGTGCTGCCAGAAGGCGATGGCCATTTCGTGATCGCCCTTGTTCTCCGCCATGCTTGCCAGACCGTGCAACTTGGACGGCCCGATTCCCCTGCCGTACTTGTCAATGTAGGCAGCGGCGCAATCGGCACCGTTCATATCCATTGGTACGATCCTGGACTCCCATCTGCTGACGATTTCAGATGATGGTTTGACACGATGCGCGTTAGCGTATTCAGATAGTTTCACCTTGTTCTCCTTCTGGTATTACTCTGTGGGTTTTCTTATCTACCTTTGGTTCGTAGGGACTAATCCACCACTCTTGGATTACCTCGCGTCCATCGCATAACTGCCAGCCTCTAAATGTTTGTCTGCTTGCAGTTATGGAAATGCAGACAGGATCATAGAGTGGTTCAATGACATTGAGACAAACCTCGTCAAATAGTGTCATTTCTGCAACCTTGCGGTGACTTAATATCGGATGATCCACATTACGAGTAAAGTCAATGCGTCCGAAATATCGGCGCTGTTCTGTAAATTTGCCGCCCTCATAAAGGGGAATTACTTTTGCATACATTGATTATCTCCTTGTGCTTGAAATCGTATATACCATTCTTGGTAGACTTCTCTGCCATTCACGGCCTGCCATCCCCTGAACCGCATCCCATCTGCGCAAATAGAGACGCACGCCGCATCAAAGAGCGGAGGTATGGTATCTCCCACTTCGTCTACTAGGGACATTTGTGCCACAACCCGCTGTATAATTGGGTGTAGCCAGCAATGCAAGTCCAGTTCGCCTTCCCATGTCGCATCCCTGCGTCCCTGAATATGTATAATAGGCTTGCCATCCCTATAGAGAGGTGTCACTATTGCTTTCATGGCCTTAGCTCCTTTAGTTGATATTTGACAGGTCGCCCACATCGTTCATCCGCATGGCCCTCAAGCCAGTAATTCTGAAAAGCACGAGAGAACGTTACTCCATTACGATATGACGTAGAAATGTCATAATATGGGCATTGCATTACATTTTCTTTTGCTGCCCGTCGTCCTTTCATGTATGCAGACAAGAAGGCCCTGGTGATTCTATCCATAGTTAATAATCTCCCAAATCCCCGTGCGCGTGTGGGAACAACCCTTATCAACATTTGTCAACAAGGGTTCGTCCGAGGCTTATGGCTTTCGCCTGCTCGGTTTCTAGTTCACAGTGGAGGCTCCTGCCGTTCCAACTCCCTAGACAATCCCCGTCCGTTTGACGGTTCGCCAAAGCCGCAAGGTTTATTGCGGCATTAAGGTCACGATCAATGATATTGCCACACGATGGGCAGACAAAGGTTCGCTCCGATAGTTTCAAGTAAGGTTTCTTTTCCCCACAAGCAGAACAGGTCTTGCTGGATGGGTAGAACCTGTCAGCCAGTACAACATCTATGCCCTGCCATTGAGCCTTGTACTGTATCTGTCTGGATAGTTCTGCAAAGGAAGCATCGGCCAGAGACTTTGCCAGATGATGATTCGCCATCATGCCTTTTACATTCAGGTCTTCCAGTACCACTACGCTTGGCTTGGCTTTCGCTGTTACGTAATCGCTGACCTGATGCAAGGCATATTCCCTGATATTAGCAATCTTGAAGTGCAATTGGGTAATCTTCTGCTTGCTCTTTTCTCTGTTCTTTCCGCCTTTCTTGCGACGACACAGTTCGCGTTGTAGGGTTGCCAACTTCTTCTCATGTCTGAACGTTGTCTTAGGGTTCTCAAAGATCCTTCCATTTGAGAGAACCGCTAGGCTCTTTAGCCCAATGTCTATACCAATTGGCTTATTGATAGCAGACTTGGGATCTGGTATTTCCTGCTCTACCTGGACGCTAACAAACCACCGATGCGCATGTTCCGATATGGTCATAGAGAGTATCTTAACGCCACTTGTTGGAAGATAATCTTTCTCTTTCAAGCGAACCCATCCAATATTTGGTAATCTAACCCTATGTTCTTCTATATGTAAACTGCCATTCACCGTGAAATTGTCTAATCCATCCTTGCGGCTCTTGAAATGTGGAAAGCCTGCTTTCTCTTTGCCTTGCTTCACGCGCCGAAAGAAGTTCTGATAAGCAGTATCCAGATTGCGAAATGCGTATTCGGTGATAGTATATGGGATGCCTTCTAACCAGGGATATGATTCCTTTTTGAGTGCATTGAAACGGCGTTTCTGTTCATAGAGATTAGTCTTTTCTCCATTCTCATAACCGGAAATACGATCAGACAATCCCCAATTGAAAACGAATCGCGCTGCCCCGCAACATTGTACAAATTTACTTCGCTGTGCATTGTTAGGATCAAGTTCTGTTCTGTAGGCCCTAAAGATTTTCATAGTCTATAAAATAGGATTGCCCCGTTAGTCTAGCGGTGTTGTTGTTCAGACCTCACCAGTTTATGACTATTGGGGCATGTAGAATGGAAAATCCGCCTGCTGGTATAAAGATCTGAACATCTATATTATAGCACTTTTGCTGATCCGTGTCAATAGACCCACGTTTTGTTATCTGTGCGCTACAATTTGTTTGACTATCTCTGCCCACTTCTCTTCTGTGGGATTCACATGCCACCCACGCAAGCCCACGGCAGACAAGGGCCAGATGACCCGCGCCTCTAATCCCTTCTTCCACAACTCCTCGGCCCACTCTGCCAGCATGGGGACGGGGCAAGCAGAGTCCAGAATGGAGAAGAAGGTATCTGGCGGTTCTATGGCGTCCCACGATAGCACAAATCTGATGCCATGCGCGTCTGTATTGACGACTGCCCGCTCGTGGGTCAGTGTCATGTGCCAGAGGCCACATGGTAACTTGCGTGTGTGCCGATGATACTTTGCCGTCTTTTCACGGCGCAAGTAGATGTCATTGTCCCTGCCATCAAACTTTCTTCCCTCTAGCCCCCGATCCTGCATGAGTCTGGCATAGACAGCACGCACGGCCTCTTGTGGGCCGAGGATAGAGAGGAAGACAAGACCAACGCTATCTGCTGTTGCATAGCCGGTGCAGATAACCTCTGTACCGTTGTCTACCTGGAACGTGGCCTGCCTTGCTAATGCCATCGGCACAACCCCCGGAGGCGTCTTGCGTCGTGTGAATATCCCTTCGCCGTTCGCATCAGAACGCCACCCGAGTTCACGGAAGGCGGCACGGCATACAACGTCAAGACCCCTGATCTCAAGCCATCGGTCGGCAAGATTCTGTTGTACGCCAGCAGCAAGGGCAGTAGCGATTGCTAGGGCAGGAAGCGCCATTGTGTCCTCTGTCCATGCCATGAGCACACCCTTTGCCACCTTCTGAAACTCATGATTGTGTGGGTGCAAGCGGGCATGATGATTGTAGGCATAACTGGCGTAGCGGTGAAAGTTGCACTCCTCAAGGGCCATGCCGAGCGCATACTCTACTTCATACCCTGGCGTGCTTGGCGGGAACATACTCTTGGCTTGTGTCAGAATGTTTTCGGCATGGATAGATGGATTGCCCTCGTTCAAGACTTGCGGGGCTTGCTTGACGAGGGCAGTGAGTTTGACGATGGCCTCTTTGTCCTCAAAGAGAGATGGGGTAGATGAATAGCTCATTCTACCCCCAACAGAATGTCCTTGTACATGACGGGCGCGGAAGTCTTGTAGCCCAGGTCTGTCAGGTCTTTCACCAAGTCCACCAGGTCGGCTATGAACTGAATACGATCCATAACTTCCGGGGCTGTCTCTGATGCGGCAGAAGCCGCTTGAATTTGCAGTTCGTCTATGGCCCACCAGAGATACTCCCCTGGCGTCTCCGGGGTCTTTGCGCCCACGTTACCAGCGCGTTCGTTGCAGAGACAGATGAAGTCGATCTGCCTTTGGGCAAAGTCTATGATGTCACGGGCCTCTTGTCTGTTTAAGTCGTGCTTCTGGACATTCACTCGTATCCACCCACTCGCGCCCACAGAAGTTGGAGTACCAATGTCGGCACGAATAGCCACGTTACCATAGTTAGGACAGCCAAACTGGTGTTGTCCCGCTGTATTGATTGCGCAATAGGGACAGAAAGTATCAGGGTTCATGATGTCTCCTTGTCTAGCCAGTTGATTGCAAAGCATACCGCAATGCGCCATACACTGACAGACACGCCATAGAAGTTGCCGTTTGGCGTCTTTTCGTGAGTACACCCAAAGCCGATGATAGGCTTACGTGGTTCTTTGCACGGTTCTTGCGGGTGTTTGGCCGCTATGTCTGCCTCCAAGTCCACTGTCTTCCATCCCATCGCCTCATACTCGGCGCGATGTGGTTCCATTGTATTGAATCGTTGTGGCTTGCTCATTTGTTCTCCTTGCGATAATCTGTTTGGAAGAATCCCGTACTGCCCAACATGGGCACAAACGGTAGCGGGCGAGCATTACGAAGAACGAATCCATACGGGCCAGTAAACCAGAATCCACCGCTTCTTTGATGATTAACAATGCCCACCATCTCCGCACTGCCCACGATACCGCCTGTCTCAAACACCATTGGCAGCACAATGTCAGGACAGTTCAATCGTACCCAATCAAGTCCTGCATAGTCAATTTTCTTGCTGGCATGAACCAAGAATGATCCACGAAAGTAGGTTGACCAGGTACGATTTTCTATGTTCTTGTAGCCATTGACAATGAGCCAGGCCCACGGTTGACGGATGCTAAGGGCCATTGTCATGGCAAATCCCCCGTTGCCACAGCCATACACCGCCATTCGTCGGCATTGTCCCGGACGGCTTGCCCATGCTCCGCCATTTCCGACTCGTTCTGCTCTCTTGGAATAGGCTTGAATGGCTCGGAGTGAGCACAGTTTCTACAGACCCAGGTGGCGGAGACGGGATAGAGTTTCATCGTTCCACCACAGATGCGACATCTTTTGACGTTCATAGTTGATCCTCCATATCTTCAATGTGAATTGCCTCTGCAATTTCCATTGGCACAACCTTGTTTGCCGATGCTACATACGCAAGAGCGGCCTCTATGCCATTGATGGACAAGATAGTGGCTGACGTGCGCAATAGCCATTGATCGGCATTGACTTCACGCAATGCCTTGACTAGGCGTTGGCTATCCCTCATTTGCGTATCTCCTCTATCGCGGTCAGGGCTTTGTTCATGGCCTCTTGCAAGGTGGCGGCCTCCCATCGGCCGCGATTCGCCATGATTGCATAACGTGTGGAATAGACGGTAAAAAGCGGTTTGTCGTCCAGTCCCAGGCTAACGTCTAAGCCTGCCGTCTGATCCCATGCCCATATCTTAGACATAGTAGAAAGGTCAGCTAATAGATTGCTCATTTGTTCTCCTCCCGAAATAGAATATCTGCTATGGGGTCTGGTGCTTGCTGAATACGCTTGTTCTCCAACAGAACGCTGCAAGTTGGCAGGTTCTCTTTCTCCCACAACGGGATACGGTTGTTCAGACAAGCATCACGAATAGCCTTGATCCATTGCAGACTCGGGGCAATGGCTCCTGGTCCTGTCAAGCCGCCCACAATCACCCAAGAAATCCATCGTGGTCGATGTGTGATAAAGCTAGTAGGGATAGGGCCAAGCAATGGTTCTATGCTGACGATTGACCTGTCTAGCGCTCGCTGTTTCAAGTCTGACAACCTGTGCATATCCGCCCCGCAAGTAATGCTAGTACCTACCCAAATGCCAGCGTCTTGCAAATAGAGTTCG
>Ga0180732_1001689_pt1 | contig 12962 bp, 6 predicted proteins | sample KR11_01MetaG_FD_148674 | JGI IMG/M metagenome (GOLD analysis project Ga0180732, IMG submission 148674) | Groundwater microbial communities from the Olkiluoto Island deep subsurface site, Finland - KR11_0.1 MetaG | ecosystem: Environmental > Aquatic > Deep subsurface > Groundwater | place...
CGGAAATACGTACTGTTTCAAAGCGGCTCAGGAGACTCTATCTCTTGCACAGGAAATCGGTGAGCGGTTCAGCAGCCAGAAGGTGCCAGCACCGCTGAAGATATCAGTTGCAGGATGTCCATACCCCTGCACCAGACCTCAGTTCAATGATATCGGTTTGATGGGAAGGGTAAAGCCTGATTTGAATATTGATGACTGTACAGGCTGCGGAAAGTGCGTTGAGGTCTGCAAAACAGGCGCTACTACAATGGACGATGGAAAAGTGACTATCGATTATGACAAATGTAATATGTGCGGAAGGTGCATCGTGGCATGTCCGGCACATGCCAGATTTTCAGCAGAGGACGGCTTCATAATGTTTGTGGGTGGAAGAGGAAGCTGGCCGCCGCATGAAGGTCAAATACTGCACGAACTCATATCAAGAGATGAAGTTGTTGACCAGATAGACCGCATAGTCACAGTCTATAAGGAGAAGGGAGAGCCCGGTAAGAGGCTGAAAGAGTTTATTGAAAATATCGGATTTGAGGAATTTGAAAGAATGGTCAAAAGTGAACAAATTAAAAAAAGAATCGATGAACTTGAAAAGGAGGTGAAATAAATGCCGAGAAGAAGATATCGTGCTATGCCAGTCGTGCCTTATGAGTATATGGGACCCTGCAGATGCGGCTTTGGGCCTCATGCACACTACATCACTCCAGAAGGCACGGTTGTGCACGCATCGCAGATGTTCGCTCCGTTTCCAGCTCTCCGGCAGGAGATAACGGAAGAGGAGGAATTGGATCTGCTGAAAGAAGATTCGAAGATGATAGAGGAAGAACTGGCGAAAATCAAAAAGCGCATCGAGGAACTTGAACAGGAGGTGAAATAAGTGCCAGGTGGAAGAGGAAGAGGAATTGACAGAGATAAAAAAGAGGATCCAAGAGCTTGGGGGATAAAACCCCATTTATTTTTCATTCATTAATATGAAATTAAAAATACTTTATGATAATGAACCAGACGAAGGGTTTGTCGGTGGATGGGGATTTTCCTGCCTGGTCGAAATTGGAAAAAGAAAGATATTATTCGATACTGGCTGGGATGGTAATGTTCTACTTTATAACATGGGGAAATTTGGAATCATGAAAGAGGAAATAGATGCCATTATCATCTCCCATGCCCACTGGGATCATCTTGGGGGCATTACCCATATTTTGCATCCAGATGTTGAAGTTTATGTTCCCAGGTCGTTCTCTAAGCTATTGAAGAAAGAGATTTCAAACAGGGCAGAGCTTATCGAGATAACAGTCTCAGAAAAAATCGCCCCTGATGTTTATACCACTGGTGAGATGGGCAGTATAAAGGAACAGGCGATGCTGTTAAAAATAAATAAAAGTATTGCGGTTGTGACAGGCTGTGCTCATCCGGGTCTGGATAATATTATTAATCTTGCCAGAGATTTCGGAGAACTATACGGGGTGATCGGAGGCTTTCACAACTTCAATAATTTTGAATGTTTGAAAGACGCCTCGTTAATAATGCCCTGTCACTGCACCCGGTATAAAAATAAGCTTGAAAAGAGTTTCCCAGACCAGTATATGAAATGTAAAACAGGAGGTATAATTGAGATTTAAATGAGATTAGAATCGGTGGCGGTGCTGGTCTGAGCATGGGGCACGTGTCTGATTTCATATTGCTTAAGGTTAAATAGCATGGAATTCAAGTATAGCTTATAACCACAGAAAAGGTGATAGCATGACCACAATAGAAAAAGCACATAAATTCGATTATACAGATGTAATGTTCTGGATTGGATTATTGATAATATTGCTGTGGGCTATAGGCAAATCCTTTGGGTTGATATGATGCCTGTATGGATAGATATGATACCCGTGTTCGCTGCGGTTGTTACTATAGCAAGCATCGGGTTAAAAATCGGCAGGTTACTTCAAAAGATAGATAATATCATTGAGGATGTGAAACAAATTAAGATAGAACTAAAAGACCATGATAAACGCCTGACCGTTCTGGAAACAAAAGTAGCGACTGAGAAAAAGCTCTCGGCAGCATAGCGTTCAGTATCTTTTTGCACAGCAAGCCAGATAATTATCTAAGTTTAAATATTAAATCTCGGCGCCGATATGCTGCCGATGCAGCCATAAAATTCTGAAGGCTAAAAATGTTCAAGACACTCCAACTGATTTTACTGGCGAGATTCTTATCGCAGCGAGCGAGACCGTTTCAATTCTCCATATTTTCCTATGGCTTTACACTCCAATGTTACCATTGGCGCATACCATAGTGGGATTACCCCAAATGGAAGCACATGGCAATTCATGATATAACTTCTTGTCGCATAAATCTGCGTTCATCAATGCCGTAACCCTGCGGGTTCTCGACTCCGCGCCCACGCATTTACGAAGCAATACGTGTACACGCCCTCCAGAGGCGTAACTCTGGGCGCCTTTATCTACGGTTCCATTTCTTCAGATTCCATAGATATATCAAGGTAACTTTTTTGGGAAACTGCCATTTTTTCATAAGTTTGGCGGAAGACCATAATTCAAAGTCCCAGAGTAACAAATACTGCTATGAGCCTCTTCTTCTTAACAAGAGCATTATTCCCTCTAGGATCAGAACATTCAGTACTACACCTAAGTAATTGCCACTCCCTGTAGTGATAAATGGACCAAGTGTTTTTTGCCAGACAGCATTGACATCAAAGGTATATTCTCCTGCATATGTCATCGGTTAAGAGAAAATCGTGGGATAGAACACGGATTGCGCGGATGACACGGATGCGCACGGATCCGTGAAAATCCGTCAAATCCGTGTCATCCGTGTTCGATTCAAACTAATTTTGGAAAACATAGAAAATCATAAACTCTTTGAATAACATTACAAACTGAGTATGTCAAATTCCTTAACCGATGACCGATGTATTCTCCTGGAGGTTTATCTGCCGGAACTGTAACAGATAAATCCACCTGTTTGGTTTGACCTGGGAGAACATCACCTGTAGTAAGAGAGAGTTGTTATGAAGTTCTCAAAAGTCCTTTTTCAAAGCAATCACTGACATTATTCGCTTTCATGCAGGTCTCCATACAGCAAAATGTGTTCTCTTAATACAGATTTCGCAAAGGGATCATCCTTTTTGATAAGTTTTCTCCATTCTCCAATCGTATATACGCTTACCTGTGCCTCTTTATGCAATTGCTTTTCCAATTCTTTTACCACCGATAGGTCGATTTCCTTATTCTGTGAAATAGCCAGCAGGTCTATATCGCTTTTTTCTGAGTACCCTCCAGAAGCATGGCTGCCGTAAAGAAACAGGTTAACGATACTCGGATTATGCTGAATAAAATTATTTATGAAATTGCTATCATGCAGAAGTAAATTGAAGTACAATCTTTTCAACTCTTTAATCAAAGGGTATTGATTATTTAAGCAGAATTGAACTAGATTTCCCATGGATTCTGATTTCAGGAACTTTTCAGCCTCGTAGAGCCTCAGATACCTATTGGATGTCTGGGGGCTTATATTCAATTTCCTTGCAAGTCCCTTGATATGGATTTTAGTGTTAGGGTTAGATAGAAAAAATTCTAAAATGCTCCATCCCTTGAATTTTCTCCACTCAGACAGCATGAATTACCATACTTTCGTATGATATATAATACTATCGTATGATATATGTCAACTTACTAAACATCCAGAGTACGACTGCTACTCTCTTCCCTTCCGCCTTGTCATCAGGAACATTATTCCCAGCACCGAAATTATGGGCAGTGCTATTGTGGAGAATTCTGGGATCTCTACATCCAGTATTACACCCAAGTAATTGCCTTTTCCTGAGATGGTATAAGACGGTATAGGCCCGAATCCCCCTAATGTTTTATTCCAAGTAGCATTGATATCAAAAGAATATGTTCCCTCCGGTTTACCTGTTGGGACAGTTACTGCTAAATCGACTAATTTGCTCGAAAATGGAAGAACATCTCCAGTAATTTCTGAAAAAACATAAATAAAGTCACCTGGACCATTCACTGCATATAAATCTGTCAATGTTTCCGTTTTGTCTCCGCCGTTTGTCAAATTAACCACATATGTTGCAGTTTCACCAGGTAATACCTGATTATCAATGGGGATCACATCTACATACAACGGATCCGCACTCACAATAGCCACTGTACTTAATGAAACTAACAATACGATTATCAATCTATTCAATTTTCTCATATAAAACCTCCCTAAATAATCACATGAAATCAAGTGATCAGAATACCTCCGGTATTACCTCCCACTGTTATCCAGTTCATTGATCTTGCAGTTACCGAATATAACTTATATCCAGTTCCGTCTGTCGGAACTGTTATTGTCAGAGGAATCTCAGTTGAAGACTTTGCCTTTACTGAAACTTGCTGTTTGTGATCAACCCAATCTGCCCAGTTGAAATCAAGTTTATATTCACTGTACTCATCCGGAATATTATCATAGGTAAGCTCTACATTGAAGGTATCATCAAAATTTTCTGTATTTGTTACTTTGACCATAATAGTCACCGAAGTATCAGAGTCAACTGTTGTATCGGTTGGGATCAGATCAACTCCCACCCCACCCTGCGGCGTAACAACTGTGTAAGTGGCTGTAGCCCCTGCTGCATTTCCAGCAGCATCAGATGCCTGAATTGCAACTGAGTAAGTGCCGGGTGCGGCAGTTATTGGCACTTTCAGGATTCCAGACCAGTTATTTCCATCCTGAGTCAAAGATGCACCGCTGGCTGTGACTGAAACAACCCCCACATCATCAGTTGCGTTAACAGTTATAAGGATAGTTGCATTTGCAATAGTCGTGGAAGCGTCTAAAACCACGGATTCGATTGAAGGCGAGGTGGTGTCGCCTGCTGGTGTGTTTACCAAAATACCTCCGGTATTACTGCCTGCCGTTACCCAATTCATCGAATTCGCAGTTATTGAATATAATTTATATCCAGCTTCCCCCACCGGAACTGTTATTGTCAGGGGAATCTCGGTCGAGGACTTTGCTTTTATTGAAACCCGCTGTCTATGATCAAGCCAGTCTGTCCAGTTGAAATCGAGCTTATAGTCACTGTATTCAGCCGGAATATTATCATATGTAAGCTCAACATTGAACGTATCATCGAAATTCTCTGTATTTGTAACTTTAACTATAATAGTTACAGAAGTTCCAGAGTCTACTGTTGTATCGGTTGGGATCAAATCGATGCCAACCCCACCCTGCGGCGTAACAACTGTGTAAGTGGCTGTGGATTCTGCGGTATTTCCAGCAGCATCAGATGCATTTATTACCACAGAATATGTGCCTGGCGCTGCAGTGGATGGGACTTTAAGATTTCCTGTCCAGTTATTTCCATCCTGGGTAAGAGCACTGCCATCAGCTATAACTGATGTAACGCCTATGTTGTCGGCTGCGTTTACGGTTACATGGATGGTTGCATTTGCAATGGTTGTGTAGGCGTCCAGGGTTACGGATTCGATGGTGGGCGGTGCGGTGTCAGCAGGCGCTAAGGTTGAGAAGGTATGCTCTGTACTCTCATTGAAGTTGCCCTGCGCATCTGTGCTGTTCACCACGCAGTAATAAAGGGTATCTGATGTAAGACCGGCAAGGGTAAGGGAGTGGGATAAAACCATGTCGCTGCTGCTCTCAGAGAATGGATAATTCCCTGAGGATGTGCCGTATTTAACAAGGCTGTCCGAGGCTTCGTCAGTATCCCATGTGATAACCGCGCCATCAGTTCCGGGCACAGCGCTCACATTCGTGATCACAGGCGCCGTCGTATCAGCCGTAGCAAGGGTGCGGGCTGTGGCATTGACCCAGGTTGTGTTGATGTTGCCTGAGGTGTCAACGGTGTGTGTGCTGAGTTCGTATTGGGTGTCGGGTGTTAAGCCTGTGATGTTGTAGTAGTTCTGGGGCGTCGGGATGTTGGTAATGAAGGTGCCGTTGAGGTAGAGGATGGTGTGGTTGAAGTCGGGTTCGGGGGGGTTGGTCCATGTCCAGTTGATCCAGGTGGTGCCGGAGATGGAATGGAGGTTGGTTATGTAGGATGGGGGGGTTATGTCATAAGCTGAATTTACATTAATGGATATCTCGAATTCATTGTTATTTTCATTAAATTCATCTGATAAATCATCTGGATCTATCCTTGCTTTTATAATATGATTTCCAGACACTGCATTCCAATTAAAAGTATATAGTTCAAAAGTTTCTGATGTAATATCTAAAGTTCTACTTTCTATTAAAACATCATCAACCAATAATTCAAGTTTAATATTTGTAACGTTTGCGAAGCCCTGGTTTCCTGCAATTACAGTAATATTTGTGCTATTTCCAGCTAAAACCGTCCTATTCACATCTATAAACGAAACTTTTAGATCTGGTTTTGATGTTACTTGAATTGTCAGTTTGACTGGATATGGACCAATTTCACTATCTACATTAATAATACCAGTGTAATTTCCATCAGGAATTGATCCTGGGATATCCAGAATAAAGGTAGCATTGTCTGCAGAACCTGCTGAAATATCTCCAACTTCAATTTTTTGAGGTGATAATAAAGGAAGTTCAATTCCATCCTTTGTGATATTCGTTATCGTTGCATTCACATTATGGATTGGATGCTGCCCTCCAGATTCTGCAATAAAAAGGTCAATTGGAACAATTTTATTATGTCCAGTAAGCATCATGATATCCATAGAAGAAACGGATAATATTGAAGGCCTTTCTGGAGTTTCTATAGCATAAACTGTAACAAGGGAAGATGGTGAATAGTCCGAAAAGGTTAAACCAACTTGCAGTGTAAAGGTTTTATTACCTGCATTTGGTATCACAATTCTTTCTGGATTTTTAAGCCTTCCAGAATAAGTTGCGGGGAATTCAATATCATCGTTATCAGTGATAACATTATATCCAACATGTCTGCCAAATTCATCATATAAATGAAGATCAATTGGTGCCCCTAAAAATGTATTCATTTCTAAGGTCAATGTCGTAATATTATTATTGATTGTAAATTCCTTTATAATTTTTGGATTACTTGAATTGATTTCTTCTGAAATAATTTTTGAAATTGAAGGAGTGAACTTTGAAAGATTATCCATTGTCAATATTCCTTCTTTAGTTCGAGAGCTTGTTAAATCGTTCACGGGGTCTGTAACACAGTAGTAATAAGTTAACAAAAATTGTTCAAATGGCCCTGAAAATATTCTTACATTTAAGGTGTGCGAGTTTAACATACTTTCTGGTTTGTAAAATCCAATATATGGAATTGAAAATTGTTTTTTTTCATTTTGCTTTAAATATGCCGATGATTTACCTATAGTGGTTGAAATATAAAATTGTTCAAAACCCAATTTATCTGCGATAATATTTGGTTCGTATTGCCAATTCCCATCCCATAATATACGAATATTGGATTCACTATCTCCTGTATTTTTTACATCTAATTTCATTTGACGTTCTGTTTCTCCAGCCCAAAATGATGAATAAAATGGAATTCTAATTTTCTTATCTGTTTTCATTTTGGATTGAGGTGGATCAATTTCAAGAATTTCTAAATCAAATTTTAAATTTTTATTGAAATATCTTGGATATTCCATCTCATCTAATAAAAAATTTGCATTATTTTTGTGTATATCTTCTAATGTAATTACGTCATTAATCCATTTTTCTACAGATAATGCACCATATTCACCAAATTTGAGTTTAATAGCAACTTCTTCGTTCAAAAAGAAATCTGACATAACATAATCAGGTGCCATATAAAGTACTTGTATAGGTAAAGTTACAGGACCAGAAGATAAAGTAATCCAATTGCGAGTTATTTTAATTCCACTATAAATATAATCTGCAGTTTTCAATATACCCAATGCCCTCACTGTTTTCATATATGCTTCATATGATTTTGGAACTTCCAAAAAATACACTTCTTTATCTGGATCAAATGGAATTACAGTATCCATATTATTATTTGTTATGGAAGATAACTGAGATTTGTGCTTATTTATAACTTCTTTAGCTTTTGTAAAATCAAAATCTTCTGAAACGTCGACTGTTTTAGTTTTTTCAATATAATTTTCATAGTCTTCTATGATATCCATGTTTGCATTTTTATAAAAAATTATATCTTTTATTTCATCCAGAGTTCTGCCAAATTTTTCAGAAAGTAAAAATGAATACAGATATTCTCGGCTTTGATATAAAATTATTTCTTCAGGTAATGTCTTCATAAAGAATGTTTGAGCTAAATAATAATAATAATTACCACCATAAGTTTTTATGGCAGCTGGAGCTGACATAGATTGGGCTTCCGCCAGTAGGAGTATCAATTTTATAGGATCTTGATCATGGTCAATATCTTCTGGAAAACGTTCACTAATTTTTGCAATAAGACTTGTTTCAAAATCTATAACATCGCGATATTTTATGCTTAGTTGTTCCATTTCGCCATTAAGAATATCAGCTTGATGTACAAGAACAAGATCTTGATGTATAATTGAATTCTTTATTCTTAAAATGTCACTAATTCTTTCTTTTTGTTCTTCTGGGATTTTCGAGATTAAAATATAAGATCCGGGTACAATATTATTAAACTCATACCTACCATTATCATCTGAAATTTCTATAAAAACAGGCTCCTTATTAGTGTAATAATTGTATGAATCAAAAAGTAAAACTTCAACTCCTGGTATAGTTACTATATTCGTTTCACTAGATTGCGTTCCGTCAATAAGATAACCATATAAACTTCCTTTTCCTTCCAACTTATAAAACGGTTTTTCACTAATACCATAACCAGTTGAATCATACATGAATACTTTAACAATATATTCGCCATCTTCAAAATCGCTAACATCAACATCTTTTGTTTCCCATTCTTTAGAATTACTGTTATATAATAAATTTCCATTAAGTCCAGTGGGATTTCCATCAAAATCTAAAATTTCATATTTAGTTGCTCCTGAAGTTACGATATCACCTTCATATTTATCGAAAGCATAGGTAGAAATATCTAATGTTTTACTTGCCTGGTTATACTTAGGTCCCACAAATACATCCATCGTTTTCCTAATAACATTAATGAGATGGGTATCAATATCAGTAATCCCATTGTTATCTGTAACTTTCAGTTTAATTTCATGAGATCCCACGGATAATTTTTCATTAAATGATGGTTCAGAACTCAGAAGCCCTCCATAATAAGTTCTCCATTCATAAGTATAAGGTTCAGTGCCATTGTGAGCTGTCCCTTCAAAATAAATTGGTTTAAAATCATAATAAATTCCACCATCCTCAGGTGAAATAATTTCAGCAGTAAATTGTGTTATAACATACGTAATATTCCTGATCAACGACGTCTCATCCCCACCCAGCGCATTGCTGTGGCTGAACGACCCCTTAAACTCACTAAACTCCCCATCTAAGCTGGCAGTCATTATCCAGTAGCCAGTCTTGCTCTCCCCCGGTGCAATATCCCCGAAGTTTATCAGCATGGAATCGCTCTTTGCCCCTCCCTCGATTCCGCTGCCAATAAGTTCAAATGATACCAGAAGCCCTGCCTTGTTATCATATATCACAGGCTGGGCACTGTCGAGTTTGAGGTTCCGGGCAGTACCATATCCCACATTGGTGACATTCAGGGTGATATTGAAGGGTGTATCGGCTTTGACCTCTCCCGGTATCATATAAGTCAGATTCAGCAAAGGCTGAGGCAACACATTGATCCTCTCCTCGGTGCTGTTCACACTGAAGGGCACACCATCCACAGTATAATCTATGAACGCCTGGACTGTGTAGTCCTTACCTGTTGGAGTTGTTCCACCTGCCCCTGACTTTGGTATGAGGAGCCAGTCTGCTGTTGCAATACCTGATGGGTTTATTAGACCAGTGCCATCCAATGAATTGATGTTATTCAGGAACGTCTGGTTGACAAAGAACTTATTCGAGGCATCGAGACCATCTTTATCTTTGATATTGAGGTCTACATTCACACTCTCAATGCTCTTATCAGCCAGTTTATTTGTGAGTTCAAGACTGGCCGCAAAAGCATCTCTTTCCAGTGTAGCCTTCTGAGAAATTGATAACTTCACTCTCTCCCGTACTGTTTCAACATATCGGATTTGTGTTGGTGTTGTACCACCACAACAAGAATAACTTCCACCAGGGGAATGATAGTTGTATATAAAATGTTCGATGATTATATCGACCGGATTCACTGACACCGGACAATTAAACATAGAGATGAAAACTGGTATCTCTGAAGAAAGGTACACATTGTGTGTTACATCGCTGTTCTCTTCGAAATAGATATAATCCCCTCGTATTTTGATATTATTTATCCTGGAATCTTCACCGCAGGAAACAGAGGTAACATTCAAATGATAAGGGATGGTGATCGAGCTTTTCGCTTTTATTTCATCTATAAAGAATGTCATTCCAGTGGGGAAGGAAATGTTGACCCCTGCTAATAATGAAGAATCTACCGTAACATTGAAAATGGAAATAAGTCCGGGATTAGAGATGGTTATACTTCCATCATTCTCATATTCTGGATCCGTGAAATTGACTCCATAGCTGATATACAGAGGACTTGGCATCAATACAGGCGGCGGTACTTCTGTCTCAAAAGTGAGGTTCAATTGTATATCATAAGTATCCCCTATCGTTATCGGTGTCACAGTAAGCTGTACACCAAGTATATTCTTTGGAAGAACAGGTTCAACAAGAGTCTGGATCTCAGGTGAGATTGTTACCGAATTACTGATTGAATCATGACCTGAAGCTTTTGCGATGTAGGTATACCTGCCAATTGAAATATTATCAAAAAGATAATATCCGTTCTGATTTGTTGTTCCCTTAAAGATTTCAGTGAAAACATCCTGGTTCTGGATTGTGATAGATGCGCCAGAGATATTTTCTCCGATATCATTCACAACATGGAACAACAGGTCTCCTTGCTGAGATGATGTGACGGAAATTGTAAGGTATATTTTTATTGGTTGATGGTTACTGCTGGATATGGTAATATTATCCTGATAAACCCCTGGAGCTGTGTCGTTTGTGGGATGGAGAATTATATCAAAAGATTTTTTCTCATACGGTGAAATATTTCCAAGACCGGTGGAAGTAGTAGATATCCAGTCAAGATTTGGCTTTGATATATTGACGTTTTTCATTGATTCATAGCCGAAATTTGATACGTTAACTGTCCTGACCTGAATATTCTCTGGATTCATTCCTGCCGTGATATAAGTTGGATTTACAAAAGCTATAGGTACAGCTTCAACGAGATAGACATTCAGTTTAGCCTCTTCATGACTTCCTTCATCTGTAGTGACTGAAATTGAAAAATTCGCCTCTGATGTTTCAACGTTTCCTGCAGTTAATTTTAATTTAATCAATTGTTGAGCATTTGGCTCAAGTATCTGTGCTGGTGTCTGCACTATCTGATAATCCACACCATCTCCAGTATTTTCATCCACGATATCAACAGTCACACCATGGAGAGCTGAATCACCAAAGTTCTTCAAAGTAAATGTCAATTCTTCAGAGGAATTTTTAGACATTGTATAATCAATGATCCCCGATGGAGTCATGTAGAGACCATACATTTTAAACGAAGTCTCTGCATTTCTCCAGAGTTTGTCCGATATCACACTTGCTTCGGCAGTGAAATTCCCTGCTTCCCAATAAGACGGGTTATAATAATAGTAAAAGCTTCCATCCGACCCCGTTACGAGGCTGTAGGTCTGGGTATATCCTCTTTTAATGCTCAGTACAACCGGTGCATTGGGGACCGGGTTTCCATCTGGATATTGTGTATGTCCTGTGATCTGTACAATCTCATCCCTATCGTATATCGTCTTGTCTGTTGATACAGATACACTGAAATTATCAACTATCCTGAATGGAACCGACTTTTCAACAACTACTCCATTAGCATCTTTAAGTTTCACTCTGGCAGTATAACTTCCTTTTGAATAGCCTGCCAGGTCAACATCTTTGAAGAAAAACTGGTAGAAATAACTCATTGGGCTGGTTAACAATGTATTGCCGCCTTGATCCAGCAAAGTTAAATTAAGACTGACATCACTATCACTCAGATAAACATTAGGAGAACTCTTTCTTGAGGCAAAAGCACTGAACGTTGCGATTTCATCTTCAGCATAGCTTTCTCTGATTCCGGTGGACAATAAATATTCTGCCTGAATGTATGAGATGTCCTTCGACAGCGAGTTATTCGTCTCATTGGATTCCGACACGTGATTATTGGCATCAACGACTGCTTTTATTGTATGATCTCCAGGAGTTGCAACCCATGTTTGGGAGATTAAAGTTGACGAGCCCGAAGAAAGTCCTGAGAAATATCGGTCCCCAATATAATTTTCATCAATAAGGAATCGTGTGTAAAATCCACGAGTAGTATTTCCATTTCCGGCGTTCTCAATGACAGCATTGAAGGTAACTACCTGTCCCTCAGTGAAATCAGAAGGTGTCCATGTAAGGCTTGACACTATTAGATCTGCCTGATCGATCTTATTGAGGTTGAATTCAAGTGAATTATTTGTCTCATTTGACTCAGCCACATTGTTATAAAAATCAACTACAGCTTTTATCGTGTGTTCACCGGGTGTGGCGATCCATGTTGTATCGGCGTTTGCAGATGAACCTGATGCAAGGCCTGAAAACCATCTGCCTCCGATCAAAACATTATCGATCAAGAAGGATGTATAAAATGCCCTTGAAATATTTCCGATTCCTATATTTTCGATGGTAACATTGAATTTTACAGACTGACCATCTATAAAGGTTGAAGGTGTCCAGGTCAGGCCTGAAACAATAAGATCTGATTGATTGACTTTGGATAGATTAAACTCCAGTAAATTATTTGTCTCATTTGACTCAACTACATTCTTACGACTATCAACTTCGGCTTTTATTATGTGCTCTCC
>Ga0180732_1001690_pt1 | contig 12962 bp, 25 predicted proteins | sample KR11_01MetaG_FD_148674 | JGI IMG/M metagenome (GOLD analysis project Ga0180732, IMG submission 148674) | Groundwater microbial communities from the Olkiluoto Island deep subsurface site, Finland - KR11_0.1 MetaG | ecosystem: Environmental > Aquatic > Deep subsurface > Groundwater | place...
AGCATTACCATGAACTTCCGCCTCCAAATTTTGATTGAGATCAAACCTTATATATTCACCTTTTGGTAATGATCCCGAAAATAGATGGAGTATCTTCTCTGCATCAGGAAACATCGACACAACCCTTTTCAAATAATTTGGTGGGTATGATCCATAATACCCGCTTCCTCTGTAATCATTCCCAAGTACCCATATCCCATCTATCCATCGCTCATCTGCTCTTGGTGCTGGCCACGTTGGAAAAGTCTTTTGATAAAACTCTGCTCGCTCTTGTAAGGAATGATCTTTCATTTTATCCACCTCCTGTTATATCCTGCTTGCTCAACAGGTATTTTAAATCTCTCTCCCTTCCACATCAATTCTTTATCCATTGCAAACCTAACCAACCTTGCATTCTCTTCTACATCCTCTTCCCTCGCTTCAATGATGAATGAGTCAAAACCTTCCTGTATAATGACGTTTCCTTGAGGGAGAATGTATTCTAACTTGATGATCGCTTGATGTGTATACTCTGCAATTGTTGATTGAGGGACGTGAGCGAATGCTTTCCTGGGAGTGTCATTATCCTTCTGCCCACGATAGGTACGAAACAACCTCTTCCTCCCAAATGGTGTCACTAACATTCTCGTCCTCTGCAACTCATTGATGACCTCCTGATGCCACATCTTAATCTCAGGAGCGTGCATCTCATACGTTAGTAAGATCTGTTTTGCTTGAGCAGCAGTAAGGAATGATTTGGGGGAGTCTGGATGATCCTTATTATACTTCCCAAAGTCAGAGTTGGCAATGATCATAAAAAGGTTCCATCCTAAACCGTAGTTTGAAGCATGGACTGTTCTCTTTCCCAGAAAGTATTCCCCACCTGGACGGTTGACATTATCAATCTCACCCTCTAACTTATTGAATATCCATCCCGCAACCATCTTATGAACCTTTTCTCCATTCCTCAACTTCTTCAGAAAGGATTGACACTGAGAGAGAATTGCCACAACATAAGCCTCTGCTTGCCATAGATCAAACACCTGCAACACCTTTCCATCTGGTGCAATAAACATCTCCCTGAGATTCTCTGGAATATTCTGAAGATCGAGTCCTGTATCATCATAGTATTTACTCGCAGAAGATCTTGCAGTTGCAGTACCGCAAGTATTATATATACTTCTGGCCCTTCCATCAGGGCTTGTCTTTGTTAGAGTGTACTCACCATCTGAATCCTTAGAAGCAAGGTATGTTCCAACATCTTTAATCCTATCCCTAACCTCAAGGGCAAGAGCAAACTCAGGTCGTGGGTATCTTCCAAAGAGCTTATCAATAGCTTCCTTATCTGCGGTTGGTTTGTGTGTCTTACGATGTCTCTGAACAGGTAGCTTCAAATCTTCATAAAGGAACTTCATCATCTGCTTTGGGGAGAGTGGATTGAGATCGTATCCAACCACCCCCTTCAACTGTGTTCTAAGAGACTCAACCTCTCCTACCTCCTTCACCAGTAACTCCACCCTTTTCTCATCATCAACAAGGATGCCTCTCTGTTGAACTCTCCACATTACTCTCATCTTTGGCATATCAAATCCATAGAATCGAGAGAGCATTCCCATCTCTTTCAACTCTTTTGTAAGGATGGGCTCAATAATGAGAGGAACCTCAACGTCCTTCCCATTATATTCCCACAGCCTTTCACTGGATGTCGTGTATTTCCAGCTTTTCTCTTCGTCTTTGGGATCGTCTTTGTAATAGTTAACGTCTGTAAAGAGAGAAGTCATAAAGGCAAGGGTATGAGGGAGTTCAGGTTCAAGAAGGTGGAAAGCAACCATCAGGTCATACCACGGTGGTGCTGGCTCTCCAATGAAAGGAAGGAGTTTAGTGAAATCGTAGTTTAGGTTTTGTCCAATCTTTAACTGGTCTCCTTGGAGGAGGTCTCTGAGGAGATCCCAGATGTAGTACTCTTCCTGTTCAGTCCAGTAGTTATTGTAACCAAACTTAAAAGGGATGCAGAGAGAAGTTCGTTGGATATGTGTATCCCTCCTATTACCTGATTGATCCCTGCCTGTAATGGTTCCAACTCCAACACAGGCGATTTGTCCTGATCCCACGGTTTCAATATCCAGACTAATTCGATCTGCTTCTCTAAGGACTGCAAGGTAAGACTCAACTTCTGACACTGTAGGCTTAATGAGCGTATTAAATCTCTGTTCATGCCTTCCTCCTTTCCCAACCCTAATCGCCTTCTTAATATCCTCCACCACCACCCCTCTCATCTTCCAATTCTCAATCACAAATCTGGGATGAAAGGTTGGGATGACCAGTTTGCGTGAGTCAAGGGTACAGGGGTAGATAGAGCCTCTATGTTTAGAGATGCCTGAGATCTCCCCCTTCTTACTCACCTCTCCCATTCCAGTCAGATACCACATCGCTGTATCTCCATACGCAACGATGACTGGGCAATCAAGAGAGAGGAGAATCTGGGTGAGATTGGGAATAAACATCTCAACTGTTGCCCCAAGCTCATGCAACCTCTCCATCTTATTCATTGGAGGTCTGATTGGGACAACATTATCCAGGAAACAATCTTGTCTGAGTAAGCCAGCTGAGCTCAGAATCCCATCTTGAATCTTACCTGATGGGCCTGTAAATGGGATTCCTGTTTGCTCTTCTACCTCACCTGGGGCTTCTCCGATTAGTATGATCTTCGGCCTTTTTGGTCCGCTTCCTTTCACCACCTTGATAGCCATCTTTGACCTCCTTCCTCACCAATTCAACCTTCTCTTTTTCCACCTTGATGAAGTCTCTCACAGCACAACGTAAGATGTGAGAAATTTGGCCAAATGGATACCCAATAAGATACTTGTCAAGATCTCGACGCTCTTCCTCTGTGAGTTCTACTCTGAGAACTTTATTCATCTGATTTGATTCCTCCTTTCACATTGTAGCTAACAATCTTTACTACATTATTATAAACTTCTACATCAACATTACCACCAAGTCGGAGGTTTCCATAAAATGTTTCGACAGCTATTAATTTCTCAATTAAGTCTTTTATTCTCATATCACTCCTCCTTCCACCTACAACTCTCGCAGAACCATTCCCAGATAGTTCCCATCTCTTCCTTCCAACTGGCTACTGATGTCAATGGCATATTACATTTAGGACATCGTGGATCTGGGCCTCTCATTTCTTTTCCTCCACCAGTTTATAAAGTTTAAGATGAACTGCACATACAACCTGATATATCCATAAATCATTCTTTATTTCATGTATAAAACTGTTAGGTGAATGGGATTCCTTTTCATTCATAAAATCATTAAAGATTTCGCGAGCCATAACTGAGGAATTAAAGTCAATCCCCTCCTCCAACTCCTTGACCCTTGCCTCTAATTCAAACTTAATGATTGTAAGTTTATTCCTCATTTCCACCTGATTATTAAACCCTTCTTCCAACTCCTTAATGTGTGAAAGGAGATATTTAATATCCTCTTTAGAAATTAAGAATGTCTCCTGTTTTCCATCCGAATCTGTCACTATACAGCATTTTAATCTTTCCTCAATCTCTTTCACCTTCTCGTCCATCTTTTATTCTCCTCTTAGTTTATCACCCTGTTTGGGTTTAAGATCGAGAGAATCCCAATCCTGTAAATCACTTTTCAAGTCTTTGGCCTCCTTCTCCCTCATTAATCTACGGGAGGCAAGCCAGACAGCTTTTGGCATCAAATTAACTGTTTGATTGTTCAGTGTATCCTTTAACCACTCCTCAAACTCCTTCTCATCCTGTTCTTTTGTCTCTTGCGGATGAGGGTCAAAGTGTTCTATTTTACCATCTTTAAACCTAAGAGCATTATGACCAACCTTACGTTCTTCCTGTGTCATCTTCCCTCCTATTTTAAGGCCAGTGGTGCAGGTTACCAGATGCTGTAACACCCTTGTCCATTACGTTCTTACAGAAACGCCACCACTGGCCATCACCTTACTTACGATGCTCTAAATACCTCACTGCATAATTCAACCTTGCATACACCTTTTGTAACTCTTCCACAGAATCTGCATCTGAGAAAATCCCGCCAGTTTTCTGTGCAATGTCTCTCAATCTCACCTTGTCAGCAGACTCCCCAAATGAAATCGTATCAACAACAACTCCTCCCTCTCGGCAGAGACTTAGATAGTGGTCAATCCTATCCACCTCTACATTTGCCTGTCCATCAGATAGAAGGATCATCCTTTTCTTCTCCGCAAACTTCCCGCTCATCATCTGCAACCCTTCTCTTAACCCTGCTGTGATATTGGTCATTCCTTCTGGGTGGAGCATTTCTCCTTGTGAGAGGATGAGACCAAATTGGAATGTTAGATGTTGGTAGGTGAATGCAGTATCCCCAAACCCCACCAGCCCATACATCACCCTTACCCCCATCGCTCGGAGGTTAGGGATGGCCAGTCTTACTGCCTCAATCTTACTCCTTCCCTCACGCTTATTAATAGGCTCACTCATCGAGCTGGAGGTGTCAACAAGGATGATGCAGAGTTCACTCAAGGTTCCCTGATTAAGGTTGAGGCTGGATGCCTTGGACTTCAGCCGATCCACGAGAGTTTGCTGGCGTTCTTCGAGTTCCTTTCCGGTCATCTTTCCCTCCCTTACTTAATCTGACCAAAGATCTGATTAATTTTTGCCATCTTCCCCGCATCTCCACCTTTATCAGGATGATGCTTCTTTGCAAGAACCCGATAGATAGCTTGAATATCATCTTTATCCAACAGCGAGAGAAGTGGATCACCTGAGACAACCACCTGTGATGGAGTGGCAGCCTGTGTGAGATCGATCACCTCATCAAAGTTCCTTGTCAGGATCTCCACCACCACATCAATGGTCTCAACTGAGAACTCCCACAGTTTATCCTCTGCGTTCCAAGCCTTCTTCCCTTTTGGGATCTTCTCTTTAAACTCATCAATTGCAGACTGCTTGAATGGGAATCTTGCACAGAGAACGCCTTTCCCTTCATCTAACCAAACCTTAGCAGTCTGTTTATCAATATCTCCCTGCGACCATCCTTTCCAGTTTCGTGGCATTTGAGACCTCCAATCTCTTTCAAAGCGAGCTTCCTCATCCCATTGAGGTAAAGGTGGAAAAGGTTTGAAATCAAAATTTGATGAAACCTGATAAGCTCTTCCTGGTGGAACAGAATGAACTGTTCCTGACTGAGCTACTCCTTGCATCATTGGACTTATGATTCCTGACTGTCTTATCGTATCGAATATAAAGTTATTTAAAAAGTTGATAAGGTCTTGATCCATTGAAGGAGGTATTAAGGGAGGTAGAGATGGTGCTGGTGTGTTAAATCTCCCCAGATCGAAAATCTTTTTCTTCCTACTCATCTCCCCTCCAACCAATCCTTCTTAAACCTTTCCTCTTCCTCTAAGATCCCCTGTGGGAACTCTGTCAGTCCATAGGTGATGAGGAGAGCCTCATCCTCACTCCCCTGTCTGGGCCAATAATCATCCTTAAAACATCGATCACGGTGGCTGGTGAGAGCAGCTCGAACTTTGGTGTCAAGGTCAAGGAGGGGGTCTTTCTCTTTTGCATATGCTCTGCCTCTTCTTCTTGGTGGCATAACACTCCCTACTCTACCATAAATACTATTGTAAAAAGCCTGCTGTAAAACCTGTATTTGAGTTGCAGTCAGAGAGATTGTAAATGGCATCACTCACCCTCAAGTCTCTTCTTTGCCTCCAACCACCATACATCATCAACCTCTACTCCGACTGCTAACCTATCTAACTCTTTACAGGCTAAGGTGAAGGTCCCTCCACCTAAGAATGGGTCGATCCCTCTCTCCTTCACCTGTGAACAATTCTCAATCAACTTCTTAATGATTGCAAGAGGCTTCTCAGTCGGATGAACCTTCGTCTGGCCTGAGAGGATAGGATGCTCAAAGGTTGAAAGAGCCTGAATGGTGGTAAGGGGACGAGGTGGGTAACCCTTACTGCAATAGAAGATGGGTTCATAATTAACAGGGTAGCTGATGTGCGGTCTGAGATTGAGAGCATTATTCTTAATCCAGAGTAATGGTGTAGGGCATACCCAAAACCCAACATTCTTCCCTGTCTTAAAGCCCTCACGATCAATCTTCTCCTCTTCAACTACGGTCTCTAAGAGATGTTTCATCTCAGTGTAGCGAGCGATTGCAAAGAATACATAACAGTGAGAGCCTGGGATCAACAAGCGATAGACCTCCCTCATTACAGGTTTGATTATCCCCTCCAAGACCTTACGAGAGTCATCAAACTCAATCCCCTGTCTCACCTCTCCTCTGTTAGGAAACGTATCCTGCATATCATGTATCCCAATCCCGTAAGGTGGATCGGTGATACAGAAGTGAAAGCTCTCATCTGTGAACTTAGGCAGTTCGATGAGGGAGTCTCCTTTGATAATCTGGATAGGTTCCTCTCCGCTCTCCAACCTCGCTTCAGCAAGAACACCCGCAATGTCCCGCATCAACCCTAACTCCCACCCTACCTTCATCTGCCTCAAAGCAGCCTCTCTTGTCTCCTTCTTTCCAAGCTCAGGGTTAGCTCTAATCGCCTTACCGAGTTGGATGTTCTCCCTCACCTGCCCAACACTCTCACCAAGGAGTCCTGCTGTATCCTGTGTCCTCCATCCTCCTTCTCGCTTGCCTGTCCAGCTTAGGTTGCCAACTCGATCCCTGGTTGTCCCAAACTCCTGCTGGTAGAGTTCATGCAACTCTAACTCACTACTTACCTTCTCTTGCCAGGTAAGATCCTCCCTATGTATATTCTCGTAAAGCTCTACTGCCAACCTATGCCAGGGACTAAGATTCTCTTTAAGACTGCACTCTACTTCCTCAACCCCAATCTCTTTCAAAGCACGGATTCGTCTCTCTCCTGCGACCAGGTGTAATCCATCTTCTCTTCTCTCAACAATAAGAGGTTCGATCAACCCAACTGCTTTAATTGAGGTGACCAACTCTTGATGCTTCTTCTCATCAAAAGTCTTTCTCCTTCGGTCTGGGTCAATAATAATTTCGTCGAGTTTGATCTTTTCCATTATGGTAACCTCAATTTCTCTTTAACTATCCTCATCTCTGACTCTAAAATCATGATCTTTGTTTGATGCTGAAGTAACCTTCCCTCATGGTTGAACGATTGTCCCTGCTTTATTCCCATAATGAATCCAAACTCACCTGTTGCAGCTCCAAATAGAAGGGTGATTATAATCCAGAGAATAGTATATCTCATCTCATCCTCCATGAAATTAAGATGGTCCTGGACACTTTTCCTGATCCAATTCTAACCTACAATAGATTGGATGATCCAACCCATCCCAACACCAGACACAGACTGAGCAATGAGGATACTCTTTCATTCTACTCCCTAATCTTCTACTGAGTTATGAGCCTCTAAATAACAATCCTCACAAAGTAATTCTTCTGGAGCATCATAAAGACTATCATCAAAACTAACCTCTATATTACATCTTTGACAAATAAAGCATAACATCTCTCCCTCCTCTTAATTCTATCCAGGCCTTATTGGTCTCACATTGCTAAGATCCGTTGCAGGGATTATCCCTGTAGTCGCTTGGATATAAAGGTTGATCAACTTCTCATCCTTCACATCATACATCAAAGAAGGAGCGATCACCTCAATACTCTCAGGCTCACCTATAAGCTGCTGGAGTGCCATCACCTGTCTACCTTGTGGGTCTACTCCGAGAGCAATGGCTCTTGGTCTCTTTAACACCCTCTTCCCCATAATCTCCTCAACCTCTCCTACAAGGGTAGCACTACCAGCAAAGATTACTTTAAGTTCCATCGTTGGGTTCACCTCCTTCCATTTTGTGATGGCATTAGCAACCTTTTCTTTAAATTCTCTTCTCCTTTGAGCTTCACCCATAGTTAATCCTCAACCTTCTCATAACTTGCTTCAAAAATATCTGGTCTACAGGGATAGAGTTCTCCCTTGATTCCTTGGATGATATAATCTCCTATGCGAGCTTCGTATGTGCCTTCAAGTGTTGGAATAAAAACTGAACCTGTTTGAACATTTATCATGATTTTATCGGTTCTCCATTTCCACCAATCAGGCACTACATCTATCGTCCATCTAAATGCCTCAATCACAACTGGTTTTTTTCTGAATTTCATTTTGGTCACCTTTTAGAAAAATTGAGAGATTAACAGAGAGAGTTAAATGTTACAGAACACCGTCTGGGATCACAACCCCAGCCTTCTTGAGGATGTCTGCGAGTTTGTCCTGAGCATCCTTCGTGAGCTTTCCAGATGCTTTTGCAGAGGCAATGAGCTTGCCAAGTGAGAGAGCCCCTGTTGCAGGCTTTCTCAGCTTATTCATGGCATTGGTTTTGACCTGAGCATTCAATATTGCAAGAGCGATCTCCTTTGTCAGATCCTTCTCGGCCTCCGCCAATGAGTCATACTGTTTCGCCTTTCCTTTAAGGTCTGGCTGACCTTTAGTCTTTGCAACGATTTCGATCTCTTTCATAGAGTTAATTCCTCCTTTGATGTCAAGGTTAGTTATAATGATGGAATGGTCTCTCTGTTAATCTCTCTCTCTTCAATTTACGATGAGACTGGGTCACATTGTGACCTTAGCTAACCAACCCCCCACCCTTCTTCTTTGTCACAATCTGCACACGATTGTCCCAGGTGGGTTCGGGGTCACTCTCGGTCCCTTTCCTGATCACCTTAGTCGTCTTCACTACCAATGGTCTCCCTTTGAACATCTCCTTGTCTGGGAGTAGACTTCCCTGAATCTGCATTCCTGTTCCACTGATCAGGCTGACAAGGGTGAAGGTGTTAGAGTAATCCCACTGCTGAGTACCAGGATCAATCCATGGTAGCTGTGCATAGATGAAAAGGAACTTATTCTGTAACTCAGGTTCGGGTCGGTTGATAATCCTGAGGGTGACCTTCCACTGAGGTCTCCCACTTTTCTGGACAGGCGAGTCTGCCATATCCTCAACCACCGTTTCATAGGTTGCATCTGCAACGAGAGGTGGCTTTGCCAGCTTCTCCAAATCCTCAAATCCAATTCCAATGTCTAATGGTGCCATCTAAAGTTTCCTCCTTTTTGGTTAGATTAAAAATAAACTTCCTTTTTTCCTCGATCTCTCCTCAATGATGTAGGCTTAACATCAAATCTAAATCCAAGTGGAACAGTTAACTTGCCTTCTTGATGTGAGTGTTCGTTCAGTAACTCAATCTGTCCAAGCGCTCGATCAATTACTGATTGAAGATTTTTTACCTGGTCTCTGGTTCTTTCAATTTTCTCTTCAATTGAACACTCTTCCCAATACTTCTCACGATACGATTTTATTTCCTCTGATCTTTCTGCTACAGTATCCTGTGCCATTCATTCCTCCTTTTCTTTCTGAATTTGTTCTTCATCCAAAAGTGAGTAACAGTAGTTACATAGATGAAGTCCAGCTGATTTATAATACTGAGTCTCTACAATTTCTCCACAACCATCACACATTTGTCACCTCCTTATTTAAGTTTCTCAATCTCCTGTTTTATATGACGCTCCTCCTTTCTTAGACTCTCTAATTTTTTCTCCTCCTCCTCGATTGCAGTTTGGTAAGCCTCGAGAAGTTTCTCCCAGGTCTCTATTACCTCTGCTTTCCTCATTCTTCCTCACCTCCTTTCCTTTATCGTGAACTCATAAGTCCACCATATCATAAAGAATAAAACCATTAAAGCTCCCACGTTACCTCCTTTCACTCACACATCATCTTCCCTTTATAGATCTCACTGAAATTTGGTTTGATCTTGATTGGAAGGTCATCGAAAGATCTCTGCCTAATAATCTTAAGGAACATTTGCGGTGAGGTCTCGAATGAGTATTCCTTCTTCCCTGTCATCGTTGACACAGATGCATAATAGATATCATCAATCATCGATAAGAGTATCCCTGGGAGTTTCTTCCCATAGAGGAGGATGGTCTCTTGGATCTTTCCCACGACCTCATCTTTCTCACTTTCCACATGGGTGGTTAGGATGAAATCAAAAGGGATATGACAGCAGACATCTGTGATTTCTCTGATCTTTTCAATGGCAAGACCATAGGTATACTGAGAAGTCCCCTTCCCTGCGTGTCCTGCAAGACTAACCATCCCTCTGAGAACATACCATTGCAACCCAGTTAAAGAGTCAACTGCAAAGTGACGCACTCCTCTCTCCTTATAAGTTGCTGCCTTACTCTCGAGATCATTAATGTCCTGACCAAAATCATAATACAACTTGCTGTCATAAGAGGTGAGCATCCCAACACTCATCGGGCTGGCATAGGCTGAGTAGTCAATCACCAGGATGTTATCTGGTGTCAACTTCTCACCCTTTGCAAACCATTCTCTTAACGTGGATGCATGGATCAACTTCTTTGGTCTCCTCTCACCTGGCTTTGGTGTGAGGTTGGGTGGTCGGTCAAGAGACTTCCAACCACCTGGGTCAGTGTTGAAATCAATACAAGCACCAGGGAGGGTCTCCAAGCTAACGGTCTTTCCACCTCCAGGTTCGCCGATGAGAACGATGTTCTTTTTCATTTCACTGGCCTCCTACTTAAGTCTGCGAGAACATGAGCAACTGCCTCTGTGACCTTTTCAAGAGCAATTGTTATGGTTGTAATAGGTAATGAAACAAGTTTATAAGCACCATTTTCTGCTTTAAGTTTTTCTATTTCATGCCCTGTTATAAGAGCTTGTGTTTTCAACCACGCAATTTGATCCTCTAATTGATTAATAGTCTTTCTCATTTTTTCTCTCCCTTCCTTTTTTGTTTCTCCTTGAACTTCTCACTTGATGAGATGTGTGAGGTTCCCCAGAGTCTGTCTTGTGGTCTTTTGAGGTAAGATCGGAGGGGCATCTTTATGAACATCTTCATTGCCCCCTTTCCACAGTTTGGGCATCGACAGATTGTCTCTGTTGATGATGAGATCTCTTCAAATTGATAATGACAACTCTCACATTCCCAATCATAGAGTGGCATCTTTTAGCTCCTTCATTGGCATCTCAATAAGACTGACCTCTGGCATCAAACCCAACCTTCTTCTCATCCCTATCAATGCTTCATTCCAGGTTGGTGCTATGACAGAGATTCTTGAATCAATATAAAGGTAGCACTCAGCTCTCAGGCTTCCTTTGGCATCTTCAATCAGCTGATATTGAATTGCATGATACCTTCCATCCGCCAACTTTTTTAATTCGTCTTTTGCCCTTTCAAATGTCATTTACTCTCTCCTTTCTTCCACCCTACCTTATGCACCACTGTTAACTCATGAGAGTCTGTCCAGTGTACCTCCAACAACCCATGTGCCATTAGGTCAGCTCTCACCTTTTGAGCAGTAAAGGTTTTCATCTCACCTTCAAACTTGATGATTGTCTTTGGATACTTCATCTGACTAACCTCCTTAAATATGTATTGAGTAAGATTAAACAAAGGAGATTTATCCCTGCACAAGGGAATGAGATTAATGGATTACCTAAACGAAGAAATCCAATAGTAAGATTAAAAGATAATGTCAAAACTAAGAAAATGTTTAGAGAAATGAATGTCCACTTTTTCATCTCTTTCCTCCTTCAACACTTGCAGGGTAGCAAGCAAGTACCTCTTCAATAAACAACATCAAATCAGCTCTGCCCCAGGTATGAACGTAAGCTCTAATAGCTTCCTCAATTTCTCCTTTTCTTAGATAAAGATCTTTATTAACATATACTCCAATCGGTATTTCCATATCACCCTCCTTTCCTAACTTGGTAGAATCTTCTCTCCTCCCTCTGACTTGAACTTAAACTCTCCCACCATCACCGATTGCATCTCCTTCATCAAGAAATCCTCTAACTCAGCAAGGGGATCTCGATACGCTGGTTGCACCAACACCCATCCCTTCCTAACCCCAAGACTCCCAACCACTCTGTGATTGTGTGCAATGAGCTGCCACCACACCCCCCAGAGCATACTCACTGCAGGAACTGACCAGGCTAATACCTTCTGACAGTTCTCATTTGATGGGATGAGAGAATAGAAGAATCTCTCCTCCTCATTAGGGGTATCTCCGAGAGGAACATCTCCAGGTTGGAGGTCGAGAGAAGGCTCTGATGGATGTGCCATGACGTACTTAACACACTCATCTCCAAGAAAGGTGGTAACGAAATCAACCCACATCTGCTTTCGTCTTGCATCCATCTTCATCCTCCTTTGAATTACTCTCTAATTTTTCCTATCACCTTTACCACCTCTATATACCATGCATCTCGAAACAATGCACGACTATCATAACTGGTGCACCAGATCTCCGAGTAGCTTCCAGGAGAACCATCCTCTTGTAAGAATCCAACTCCTAAGATAGCTGTATGTATAGGATTTGTTTGGCTGTAAGATACCTGAACAACATAATAAGTATGCTCTTTCCATCCACCTTCTGGCACAATGATTTCCTTTTTAGGAACTAAGGTATGGATTTTATACATCTTCCTCCTCCTTCTCCTCCCCCACCCCAATGTAGGGAACCCATGCTTTGACCTCATATATCCCTGCTGCAAGGAGAGGTTGCAGTATGCTGTCTGGGTCTTGAGCTAAGCAAAGATCCAAATATTGGCAGCGACCACGGTAGGCACAGCAGTAGTGAGGCGAATGTTTCACCCACACCCCTCTCTCAGTTGAATCCTCAATCTGATGTATCGTATGTAAGACCTCCTTCTTCCACTGTTCCAATTCCATGGGTGACCGAGACGTTGGCATCCTTATAAATGTCTCCCTCTGTTTCTTTGCATAGATTAGTTTCCCTGTCTTTGGTGAGAACACCTTAGGAACTGACTTATCCATCTCTTCATCTGTTGAATAAACTCCAATCCCATTAATCATATACCCCAGGATATTCTCATACATCTGGCTGAGATAATAGATGTAACCTGTGATTTGGTTGTTTGGTTTAACAAGGAGACGAG
>Ga0180732_1001691_pt1 | contig 12958 bp, 15 predicted proteins | sample KR11_01MetaG_FD_148674 | JGI IMG/M metagenome (GOLD analysis project Ga0180732, IMG submission 148674) | Groundwater microbial communities from the Olkiluoto Island deep subsurface site, Finland - KR11_0.1 MetaG | ecosystem: Environmental > Aquatic > Deep subsurface > Groundwater | place...
AAACCTCCAGTCACAATGATCTTATCAGAAAAATTTGCCTTATAAAGTTTAACACCATACGGCACTCTTTCACTGTCGCCGCCAAGGATGATTATAACATCCGAGTGTGGTAGAGAGGTTTCAATTGTCAGAAAAGATGCAATACCTGGCAGCAGATAATAGTATGCAGCTAAAGCGAAAAAAATAAAAATAAGAGATGCAATTAATATTATCTTCTTCCTTTTTCTATCCAATGTCATATTATCATAGAATAATTAAATTTTGAAATCCCTCGGATAAGATGTAATCATATAAAACTCTGTGTCGGAATTCGGTGACAATCGATTAACAACGAACTGAAAACTAACTCTTACGAACTCTGAATGACCTGAGTTCGTTTCAGTTCGTACAAGTTCGGTGTTTATCGCGCCAGAACCCCGCAATGGAATAGAACAAAGATATCCACGTATGGCAAGAGCCATACATGTGGGCGGCGTCAACTGGCGCAACGGTTGATGTGGATGTGCTTTGCGTTCTTCGTGTACTTTGCGGTGAGTTAATGTGACAAATCTGCATTCATCTGCGGTTCCTTTATTCTTGATAGCATAACAGGATAAACAGGGCATACAACTGCGACCACGTGTGCAAGGAGCATTACTTGGATCGACGTTCAATTTTCACCCTTTATTGGAATTTTTTTGAATAATCTATAGCTTTTATCTGCTGTTTCAAAGTAACATTACCTTTTATCCCCTGCTCTTCAAGAATATCCATCATCTTTCTCAAACTTACATTTGACAACTCTGCTGCTTCAGCAAGAGTTATTTTTCCAAGCTTATAAAGACTGGTAGCATACCACATCACACCGAACTTCAATAACTGGCTTAATGCACTGGATTCATCCACGCCTTCCATCTTCGCCGTATATGACACACCCTTTATTAAATCATCAGTAAGACGAATTTTCTTTGTTTCCATTTATTCAACCTCTCTCAATGCTAAATAATACTCTTCTTCGGAGATCATTTCTTTTAGATTGTTAATATATATTTTTGCTTCCTCGCTATTTAAGACCTTCTTATTAAAAAGGTATATAATAAGGGCAGTTGGTGTAATATAAGGTACATCCAGGGCATCGATTATTTTAAGGAACCTTCTATCATCGCTTGAAATAATATCATAACGACCAGATTTAAACAATCTGAATACATCAGCTTCACCATAACCTATCCCAAGACTCTTTACCATTTCATCAACATTCGGATCATCAATAATATTTCCGATCAATAACAATCCATTCTTTTGATTAGCCTCAATTATGAATGCATCTGGATAACCTTTCTCTTTAGGTATCGTTACGGTCTCTTCGAATACTTTTGACGGGATACAAACCTCAATATTTCTCAAAACAACTTCCTTTGCTTTAGCCCTTGTGAGTTTGATCAAACAGTCTGAATCCATGACAACTTTCATGTTATTTATGCCTCATATGACATTTTCAGAACTCAGCGCTATTATTAATGTTCTCCAGATTCTCAACAAACCATTCACGTACATTCTTCAACCCATCCTCGAATTTCATCTGCGGTTTATAACCAAGCAGTCTTTTTGCTTTATTGATAGATGATAAGAGCCTGTTCTTCACATCCCAGTCCCTTCTTTCCATATACACTATCCCGGATTCATTACCAGTAATTTTGTTGATAATGTTTGCCATATCAATAACCTTCTGCTCTTTACCTGAACCAAGGTTAATGGCTTCGCCCACGGCTTCTTCTTTAATACCCATTGCCAGCAAGCCGTTTATTATATCGTCAACATATGTCCAATCCCTTGTTTCTGATCCATCGCCTGTGATCGGCAGCGACCGACCGTTCATAGACCAGTGCATGAAATTAGGTATAACATTCCTGTATTTTCCCGGTACTTCGCCCGGACCGAACACATTAAAAAATCTTGCATTCACGATGGGTAGGTCATATAAGTTATGGAAATAGTTGGTGTACAGCTCTCCCAGCAGTTTTGTCACCTGGTAAGGTGTGTGCAGGCTTATAGAAATGTCATGTTCTTCAAATGGCATTTTAGAATCAAGTCCATAAACCCCGCAGCCGGAAGATGAATAAACAAGGCGCTTCACATTTGAAAGGTGTGCGTACTGTAATACCTTCAATGTCCCTATCCCATTGATCATTAGATCAGTCTCAGGATTGTCAACTGAATTCTGGTTCGCAAAATGAGCCGCTAAATGAAAAACATAATCCGGCTTTTCTTTAAAAACGCGTTTGAGCATTTCATCATCGAGTATATCTCCTTTCACAAAAGAAACATTCTTAGCTTTTGGAATGTTCCATTCGTATGCAGAGGACAGGTTATCAAGTATAATAACCTTCTTTGCATTCAATCCAGATATCTTCCGGCTCAGATTGCTACCAACACAGCCCGCTCCACCGGTTATCAGCACTACTTTGTTCTCATAATCAGAATAAACATCTTCCATATTATTCACCTATCCTGTAATACCACTTCATCCATTCAACTGTCTTTCGGATCCCTTCTTCCGGAGTAATCTTCGGATCATGATCTAAATCTTTGATCGCTTTTGAGCAGTCGATCGTTTTTATTTTCGTAGTGAAAGGCTCCGATTCTTTATAACTAACGATCGAATCATCCCTTCCCACAGCCTCCAGTATTATATCAGAATATTCTTTTATTTCCTTCTCCCATTGCTGTTTACCTGCGACATTATAGACTTCTCCAGGAATAAAATTATCAACAATATTTGCAAAAGTTCTCGCCGTATCACCAACGTAATCGATTATCCTCTTATGACCATTGAAAACAACATACGGTTTGTCATGAAGTGCGCAGTAAATGAATTTTGGGATAAAGCCCCTGTATGGGGTGTAATGTTCACCCGGACCATAGCAATTAACAGGTCTCACCCTGACAGTTTCAGTCCCGAACATTTTAGCTGAATTCAGGCACATAAGTTCACCTGCCCATTTTGTGATCGCATAATCGTTCATCTGGTATGTTTCTTTAATAGGGTTGTCAAGCATCACGTCTTCTGACATGATCCCCTCGTAATCCCCGTACACCTCAGCGCTTGAAAAGAATATCATCCTGAATTTTAGCTTCTCCTGCAATCGGAGCATATTCTTGGTTCCTATCGCATTTGTTGCCCATAAATTCTCATAGTAATCTTCACCGTTCCATCTTCCATATTCAGCCGCCAGGTGATACACATAATCAAATTTCCACTTTTCAAAAACCCTTTCTAGCTGGTTGTAACTCTTCACATCTGTTCTAATGTAATTATCTCTTTCTGTATTATAAAGGTCAGCTTCAATTACTTCATGCCCTCTTTTCCTGAGTTCAGTCACAAGATTTGTTCCTATGAAACCTGCACCGCCTGTAACTAATATTCTCTTATTTTCCATTACTACCTCTCCTTATCATCTTAACGACCCTTCCTATTTTTTCTGCCGCCTTTCCATCCCCGAAGGGATTCTTCCAACCCCTCCCCTGCACAATCATCCTCCTCGCACATTCCACGATCCTCCTCGACTCAGTCCCAGCAAGCATATTTGACCCAACCTCAACAGTCTCAGGTCTCTCTGTATTATCCCTGAGCGTCACGCAGGGCACACCCAGGATGCACGTTTCTTCCTGTACCCCGCCAGAATCAGAAAGAACAAGACGTGCGCCTTTTTCAAGATTCAAAAAATCAAGATAATCCACAGGTTCGATGAACCGGATGCTTCCATTCGTCGATATCCCGAACTCCTGCAATCTCATTTTCGAACGCGGATGGATGGGATAAACAACAGGTATATCAAATTCTTTACCGAGTTGCTCAAGACCTTGTAAAATTCCAGCAAATCTCACAGGGTCATCCACATTTTCCTGCCTGTGCGCTGTAACCAGAAAATAGTTCCCTGATTCGATACCCAGATCCTTAAGTGTGTTCTTTTCTTCTGCAAGCTTCATGTTCTGGAAAACAGCATCAACAACAGTGTTCCCGGTAACGAATATCTTACTCTCAGAGATCCCCTCGCCAAGCAGCGTTTTTCTTGATCTCTCAGTAGGCGCGAAAAGATAATCCGAACAGTGATCAGCCAGTACCCTGTTGATCTCTTCGGGCATATTTTTATCATAGCTTCGAAGTCCTGCCTCCACATGCCCCACCGTTATATGCAGCTTCGAGGCAGCAAGCGCCCCAGCAAGCACCGTGTTGGTATCTCCCTGAACCAGCACAACCTCTGGTTTTTCTTTCATCAGTACCTTCTCGATACCCGCGAGCATCTTTCCAGTCTGTTCACCATGTGCACCAGTACCAGCCTCTAAGTTGTATCTTGCTTCAGGAAGCTTTAGCTGCTCAAAGAATACCCTGTCCATGTTATACGAATAATGCTGCCCCGTATGCAGTATGAAATATTCAATGCCACTTCGATCAAATTCCCTTATCACAGGGGACATTTTGATGATCTCTGGGCGCGTTCCCAGGATTATTGCAGAGCTCATGTATCCCCTTCATTAAATGCAGGCATTACTGCCACGTTATTTGAGTCACCCATCGATACCAATGATGGTTATCATTATCGTTATTTGACTTAAACTTATCGATTTAGGTTTGTCGCTTTTTATTATATTCTGGTTGGTTGCACGGGTTCTGATTGGCGCCGAAATTTTATAATTATTATGTGATAATTATTAATAAGATATGAATTGCCTGGATTTTTCGTGAATACGGAGGCGCAGGATACGATGCGGGTTGTGCCGGGATGTTCATCAATACCGAAAGTACGCTCAATTCATCTTATTCTAACATATTTCTTCTGTATTGTTTTGAGAGCCATTATGGAAATGCTTGGGGTAGGTAGAAACTCTTTTCCAGTGTGGATCAGGGAAATTATCATGACGATACATCTTCCCATTGATTTGCCTTCTTTCCCAGTGATACGAGAAACGTCCTGGTATCTTAGTTGAGAACCAGATATCAGCGACAGAACCATCTTTTAAGAAAACCCTTAGCTTATCATGATAAATAATCGAATCTATTGTAATATCACTGTACTCGATATCAACAATTCTTTTCAGCTTAAGGATTTCTGCCAATTAATTTTCTCCATAGCTTTTAACATGTCATCTCGTCTTGATTCGAGATAATCAAGTTCCATAAAGTCTTCCAACATATCTTCTTCTTTGATTTTCCCTGTTTTCAACTTGTCATCAAGTTCAAAAATCGATTTTATACCATGTTTTGCACCAATCTTGTATATTTCTGCCTCAATATTTCTTAATTCCTTTTCCAGAAAGGTTCGAAGACTTTCGATTTCCAATTTTTCCTTACTCAGGTGGAGAACGTGCGCCACATCTTCAATTATTTGCATATTTTCCTCACTATTAACTTAATTGAACAACCATTATTGTATCATACATAATATTATTAATATCTTCTCAGAGCCATAAGAATAAAAGCTTTTTGTCGTCCCGCCAAGGATTATTGCTAAACTCATTCCCTTATCATCTCCAGAAACATAGAAAATCCCCTCATATTAGTCTTCAAATCCCCTAACGACCTCATTCCAGTTACTCTTTGCCACATATAAGAACTCCTGAAATAAAATTCTTTATAAGCCCTTGCATTCCATGCCTGTAGCTCTTCCTTTGAAAGCATCCCGGTTTCAAATACAGGCGTACTTGCAGATTTCAGGCTTGCATATATGTAATCATCCCAGTTGGAAGTAACATGTCCTGACTTCATGTACAATTCAAAAATATCTGTTCCGGGAAATGGTATCATAACAGAGAATTGTGCGAAATCCAGTTTCAAGCTCTTTGTGAAGTCGACCGTCTCCCGTATTGTAGCAGGAGTTTCCCATGGTGAGCCCAGCATGAAATAGCCCACGCTCTGTATTCCTGCTTTATGTGTGAGATCGATCGCGGATCTTATCTGCTCTGTAGTAATCTTTTTTCTCAGGTTATTCAATATCATCTGGTTCCCGGCTTCAATGCCGTATGCGATCATATAGCACCCGGCTTTTTTCATGGCTTTTAGCAATTCCTCATTGACCAGGTCCACCCTTGTCTCGCATGACCAGATAATATCGATCTTGCGCTTATGTATTTCTTCACATAATTGAAATATCCTGTTCTTGTTAAGGGTAAAAGAATCATCATAAAAGACAATTTCCTTGATTTTAAATTTATCAATCAAATATTCAACCTCATCAACTGTTCTTTCCGGACTCTGCGCCCTGAACTTCTGTCCAAATATCGGTTTTGAGCAGTAAATGCAATTATAGGGACATCCCCTGCTTGTCATCATTGCCATATAGGGAAGTTTCCTTCCATGGGGCGGATGAAGTTTATATTTGTGAATAGGGAGGAGGTGATAGGCAAGGAACGGCAAATTATCCAGATCCACTATGGAAGGCTGCGATGGAGTGCTTCTAATTCCATTATTCCGGAAAGTTAATCCATTAATGTTCTGGAGATCTTTATTATTTTCCAGCGCATCAAAAAGCTCCCACATAGTTTTCTCCCCTTCTCCGCGCACGATCATATCGATCTGTGGAGCTTTATTTAAAGTCTCTTCTGGCAAAATAGTGGCATGAGGTCCTCCTAAAATTATGGTTTGCTCAGGATCTTCTCTTTTTATTTCTTTTGCTATTTTTATTGCAGAATTTATCGCTGGAGTCATAGCCGTGATACCGATAACATCAGCGCCTTTTACTTTCATCACGATCTCACGATCAGATAGCTGTAATGCATTCGCGTCTATGATCTCCACCAGATGACCTTTTTGTTCCAGAACCGCAGCAATGCTTGCCAATCCCAGCGGAGGCTGTGGATATTTTGTATTTTGAGGGGGGTTAATTAAAATGGTTTTCATATCCGCTTTTCTCTGTGTCCTCTGTGCTCTCTGTGGTTATTCAATCTTGACAGGTAAACGATCATTGCATCGCCATGCTCCGGCGCCTTCTCCAGCCTTTGCGCGCCTGGATCCGTGTGAATCCGTCCGATCCGCGGCATCCGTGTTCCCGTTCGGATGCTCTCCTCTGAATACAAAGACTTTTGCGGCTGTGCTTTGCGTTCTTCGCGTCCTTTGCGGTGAAGTGAAATATTCGATTGCGCCGCAAATTCCGTTACGGGAACGTGTCTGCGTTCATCAAAGCCGAAACCCTGCGGGTTCTCGACTACTGGCGCCTTCATCGCATCGATATTCAGGAACATGTTTTCTCTATCCATATTCTCTATTCGTCCGCTATTCGTCCGTTTCGTCCTTAAGCTTTGATTTTTTTTGCATCATTTTCGCATCATTTTTGCATCAAAACAATCATTTCAACACATACTCCAAATGCCTTTTTCCCGTACCAATTCTTTTCACTATCTCTTCTTTTTCCAACAATTTCAAATCTCTTGTTGCCGTGATCCTGGAAACATCAAAAAGCATATTATATTCTTTATTTGTTATACTGCCCTTTTCTCGGATATATGACACAGCTTTCATTTGTCGATCATTCAAACCCTTCTCTTTCAAAAGCTCTTCAGTAATTCCTTTCCTTAACGTTACTACGAGACTTCCTGAAAGTTCCTCAAAAACAGGTTCAGGAAAACCTTGATTCACGCATGAATCGATAATTCTGTTCGTCCCTGTTCCCCATTGCTCAATGAACTTTATCCAGAAGAAACATTTCCCAACAAAATAGTTTCGTAGAATAGATATGTGCTTTTGTTTGAGGGCTTCCACTGTTAATGGCTTTGGCAGATTCCCGCAACCCCACATCTCTATCCTGTCATCAAAGATTCTCACCTGAACATTGGCAGACATCTCATAATCCCTATGACAGATCGCATTTGTAATCGCTTCCCTTATCGCTTCAATTGGATACTCCCAGGTCTCGATCCTCTCCATCCCAACTATTTTTGCATGCAGTTTAATATGTTCCTTTACAAATTCAACAGCATCATCCCTCTGATCAATTATATTCCCACCGAAAACCTTCATGTCTATGAATTCCAGCGGTTTAGTCCCTTTAAATCTTGCACATCTAGTTTCTGATTGTATGACAAATTTTTGTGGATTCTTACCAAATAACAAAATAGCAGCATTAATTAGTTTTCCTTCCCTCAATAATTCTAATTTCTCCAGAGCTTCTCGAAGCGGAGCTTCTGGATCCAAATCAAGCCTCCGTTCATATTTTGCCCTCTTTAAAAACCACCTCACCTTCTTTTCATCTATATCATCCAGACTCGCATCTTCACAAATCCGTTCATCCCAGTAAACCTTTGAGGTTTCAATAGCAAGATTCCTTATTCCTTCAAATCCAAGTTTCTGATTTGATCTCCCAACTCGCATAAACGCTCTTCCAAAAGCAAGTACAGGTTTCTGTTTTCCCTCCACAACTTCTATAATCACAACCTGCTTTTTGTCGCCCTCCTCAACACGAATTGATGGATATGCCATTGGGTCTGTATTTTGCTTGATCTGATTTGCCAGACTTTCAATCGTATTTTTGCCAATATTAACCCCAAGAACTTCGCCTTTATCACTCACTCCTACGACCACACTTCCGCCTTTTGTATTCGAAAATGCAGAAATACTCTCTGTTATTTTATCCATTTGAGATAAAGATGGTTTGAATTCTACTGTTTCTGATTCTCCTTCTTTAAGCAAATCCTTTATTTTTATCATTCAAAATCCTTTAAGTAAATAGTAAACAAACTTCGCATACTCATCCATAATTACATGCATTCTCCTTTCATCAGTCCACCATTTATCAGGTTTGAACCAGCTATCTCCAACAGGACTATAGAAGAGCTTAATGCTGTCATCCTTGAAAACTTTACCAAATATCCACGCTGCCCTTCGCATGTGATATGGTGAACTTACCACGATCGCAGAAGAAAAATTATTTTGCAGCATAACCTCTCTTGAAAATTGTGCATCTTCAAAAGTAGTATTACTATTATCCACCAGGAGAATGTCATCCTGCGGAACACCCATATCAATAGCTTCTTCTTTTTCTAATTCAGCCCATGTTGAATTTATGTGAGGTATGTTGATCAAACCTCCAGTCACAATGATCTTATCAGAAAAATTTGCCTTATAAAGTTTAACACCATACGGCACTCTTTCACTGTCGCCGCCAAGGATGATTATAACATCCGAGTGCGGCAGATTGGTTTCCAATGTCAGAAAAGACGCAATACCAGGCAGCAGATAATAGTATGCAGCTAAAGCCGTAATTAGTAGCAAAATAAAAATAAGAGCTACAGTTAATGTTATCTTCTTCCATGCTTTTTTATCCAATGGCATTTTATCACAGAATGTTTTTTCTGCTGATATCCTTAAGATTGTTTTGAAAATCCCATTTTTTCAAAAAAATTCGTAATCGTATATAATATTATAGCCGTGAATACAGAGAAAACTCCTATTATCGTTGCCATCACCGATATCAGGGCATTTCCTATTGGCAGGATTTTGGTAGATGAGTATAGTTCAATAGTCCATCCTCCATAAAAAATTCCGATAAGGATCAGGATAGTGCCGGGTAGGCCAAGATATGCCACAGGTCTTTTCGTTCCTACATTATTCAGGATTGACATGAGAACACTGAAACCATGCGCCATAGGATTCTTGCTCGAAGTTTTTTCAACTCCATAATTGCAATGTATCTCAACCTCCTCAAACTTCAGATCATGATCCTTCATCTGCATCAGTATCTCCGAGCCAGCCGACATATCATTATCCTTTATCCTGATCTTCTCGATGGCTCTCCTCCTGTAAGCACGAAACCCGCTCTGGCTGTCAGATACATTGATCTCGCCTGCGATATTCGTTGCAGCATCCAGCACTTTCATTCCAACCTTCCTGTATGCAGGGACATTTTTTCCATTCCCGTTAACAAATCTTGAACCTATCACAATATCTGCCCCATTGTTCAGGGGTTCAATTAATTTTGGTATCTCACGGGGATCGTGCTGACCATCAGAATCGATGATCACCATTTTATCTGCATTCATCTCACGAGCTGTCTTGAAGATTGTTTGCAGCGCAGCGCCGTATCCTCTGTTCTCAGGATGCTTTATCACGATAGCGCCAAGCGCTTCTGCTATCTCTGCGGTTGCATCGCTGCTGCCGTCGTCCACCACTACTACCTTATCCACATATTTCCTGCATCCAATGATGGTTTTTGCAATATGATTTTCCTCGTTGAATGCTGGCATTGCTGCGATCGTTACCATTTTACCACCTTTAGCCCTATACTGCTTATGGCTATCTCCTCGTTAAATATTGCCATGATATTTGAGTCACCCATCGATACCAATAATGATTATAATAATAGTTACTTAACTTAAACCTTTCGAATCAATTTTATGTCCCCCTCAATAGTTCAGCAGTATTTATTCCATCGATCCGCATCACAGCAAGAAAACTCGTAACAAGCCCCATAATAATAGCTATCCCCATACCAAAATACAAAAAAGATCTGTCTATAATGACCAATCCATTAAATCCAACCATTTTATACACAAGGTCATTCAATATTTCAGAAATTGGAATACTGAGATAAACCGCAAGCATCCCTCCGGTCAGGCAGATCAGAAAAACCTCAAGACCAGCGATTTTGAAAATAGACCAGCGGGAAAAACCCAGCGCTTTTAAAATACCTATTTCATATTTCCTTTCGTTAAGAGAAAGAAGCATAATATTTATAACAAGAAGCGTACCCATAACTACTGCCAGTAATACTATAGAAAAAGCACTTGCAAGGACTGTGGAATTCTGCTTAGCGATCTTTTTTATCAGGTTCCTGTTCGTACTTACTGTATATTCAGGATACTTTGATCCTATTTCCTTGCTTATCTGATCGACCTTTGAAGCATCCTTTACTCTTATCATCACAAGATTAACGCTATCATAATAGTTGTTCCCTGTCAATTCCTGAAGTTCAGAAAGATAAAAAACGATCATGGGGCCTGAAGTGAAGCTGGATAATGAATTCGTGATCCCTACAATAGAAAATTTTTGATTTTGAGCTTCTGTTAACGTTTTTCCGATATTGAGAGTATCACCAACATCAAGATCCAGGATCTTCGCAGCTCTTGAATCTATCATAACTTCTCTTTTCCAGGGACCATTATAAACCCCGTCATTAAAATGAGTATCAGAACTCAGCCCGTTTCCCTGGAGTACAGAGACCATAGGTCCACCAGTCCCCTCAAGACCCAGACCAAATATGGCTTTTGGTTCATCACCTTCTTTATAAGCATACACGATCTCGGTCAAAACAGGTGACGCCCATTCAATATTTTCATTCTTGATAAGATCTTCAGAAAGACTGTGCGACTCTGTGATCTTTCCTTCATTCCCACCCAGATACTGGGATTGCAGATCAATGGTTTTGCCTGTCAACCACATCTGCATTGTGCTCCCTTCAAGCGCCTTTTCACCTGTCACAAGCAATCCATTACCTATAGACCCCAAAAGGATAGCTGAAATAACAGCAATAAAAACTCCAGCAATTGAAATTACAGTTCTGAATTTATTATGAGCGATATTTCGAAGAACTATCATTAAAATCATAATGATGTTCATATAGCAGATAATTTTTACGGAAAGGTATAATATTATGAGAACATTATTAAAGCTTGATGGGTCAGAAGCAATTTCGTTTTGTTTATTTACTTTCAGTCTGGATGTTCATCGTATTATTTTTTCTGATCATAGGGAACAACCTTGACCTGGAGATATTTTTTGTGCTGAATTTGATAGGATTTCTCATACTTGTTGAACTTACAACGCCATTTCATTTTAAACCAGAATGGAAGAACAGGCTAAAATGGATAGTTCTTGCAGGTGTAATAGGGTTTTCATATATAGTTATGAAAAAAGTTCTGAAGATAATTGGGTGATAAAATGGTAAAGAAAGGGGACTGCAGTATTCTGATAAGAAGCTTTGTGCTGACTTTGTCATTATTTCTTATGGTGTCACAGGTTTCAGGAGATATCCCACCTCATATAGATCCTGGAAATGTTACTCAATCAGATTCGAATCTAAAGGAACGGCAATTATTGATCATCAACGAATTATTGTCTCACTGGTCAGGGATTTTTATTTCTTTAAATAAAGGCGATATAAAGAACGCCCAGTATAACTTTGAACAATACCTTGGTATTTTGCAGCAAAATAATAACATTCTTATTGAAATTGAGGGAGATGCTTATCAAGAGCTCAAAGAAAGCGGAAATACTTTTAACCTTACCTTGGACCAGGTCGAAAAGCTTCGTGCACTCTATGAAGAAGGAAAGATCGCATACCAGAATAATCAGACCCAAAAAGCCATCCAGATCGCATTAGAATCAAGGGGGATCATTGGAGATCTTAATTCTTACCAGAAAAAATTTATCATGGATGCGGTTACGCAGTTCCCTGGAATAAACATTACAGATTATCAAGCAGGATCATCAGAATATGATAATTTCTTAAAAAATTTAAGAAATCGCTGGCGTCTTGTCGAGTTAACACTATTTGACGATAGCCTCACATCCATCACAGTACATCCGAAAGAAGCTGAATTCGGTCAGGTAATTTACATAGATGGCGCCGTTACAATGCCCAGGAACAGAACAGGTGTTCAAAACGCTACTGTCGTCATAAGGATAAATGGTACTACAGATACTACTATTTTGACCAATAAAAACGGCAATTATAGCTATACATATACAATTCCATATAAAAAACCAGGAAAATATACTGTAAACGCAGAATTCGTGCCAATTGAAGAACCGCTTCTTTCATCTTATGCCAGCAGTTATTTTGTTATCATACCCACAAATACGACACTGACACTGGAAAGTAAACCTGATTCAGGTATTTTCGGAGATATAATAACTATATCAGGAACTCTCTTGACAAAGAACGGATCTGGTGTACCAGACGCTGATATTTCTATTTCACTGGAATTG
>Ga0180732_1001692_pt1 | contig 12957 bp, 12 predicted proteins | sample KR11_01MetaG_FD_148674 | JGI IMG/M metagenome (GOLD analysis project Ga0180732, IMG submission 148674) | Groundwater microbial communities from the Olkiluoto Island deep subsurface site, Finland - KR11_0.1 MetaG | ecosystem: Environmental > Aquatic > Deep subsurface > Groundwater | place...
CTGCAAGATTATCAAATTCTCACAGATGTTGTTTTTAATTATTCAATTATTACTACAAAAAAAACTTCTGTCATTTCTAATAAATTCGGAATATTTAATTACCAGTCAATCAAGCCGGAATTATTTTTAGGTTTTCAAAAAAAAATATACGGCGATATGATTTGGTATGAAGCCAGCAAGTCAAAAGCGCTGTTTGATTTTCTATATTTCAATCAAAAAAAATTTGTGGAATTTTCCAAGAGAGAACTGGATGAACTGCGGCTTAATTTGGAATTAATCACCAAAAAAGATTGGGGGGAATTTGAACTTTATCTGGAGCTCGCTCCCAAAAAAATGAAATATATTTATCAAATAATTAAAAAATGTGCTTCTTAAACAGCTTCAACAAATAACCAAAGAGGGAAAGAGAAACAATCTCTCGGTTGATATTATAAAAATCCAATTAAAAGAATTTCTCATTCTTCACGCGCTCAATTTTATTTATAACTCTCCCAAATGGAACGGTTTGATTTTTACCGGCGGAACAGCTTTGCGATTACTTAAAAAAACGGGAAGATTGTCTGAAGATTTGGATTTAGATTATTTAACCGAGGATTTTAAATATAAAATTTTCTCCGAAGAATTATTGAATTATTTTAAGCAATTGGGAATTAAAAACCTGCAATGCTCGTTAAAATCAAACGGAAAAATAATTGTCGTTAAATTTCCAATTCTTTTTTTTCTAAAATTAACAAACAGCGCCAAACGCGAAACCGATTTATTGCATCTGAAAATAGAAATAGAGAAAAATAATTATATAAACTATGGCGCAGAAGTTACTCCTGTTGCCGATGAAAATTTATTTTTTGTTGCTAAACACTATGATTTTCCAACGCTTTTTTCTAATAAAATAGGCGCTATTCTTGGAAGAAAAGGAAAAATATTCCACAATAAATATGATTTCAGAGGAAGAGATTTTTATGATTTGATTTGGTTTTTAAAAAACGGATATCTTCCTAATTTTGAAAGAACAAAAGAAATATTAAAAGCGGAACAGGACATTGAAATAAAGAGCAATGATGATATCTGGAAACTGCTTGCCGAAAGAATAAAAGATATTGACACCATGGGAATTTATGACGACTTGAAAAACTTAATTCCAGCCGATGAATCAATCAAACAGTTATCTCAAAATTATTTGACGATTTTTGAGAAGCTAGTCAAGAAGACGGAAAACAATTAAGATAAAATTTGTTTCTTTTAAAAAGAAAGGCTTTGAGAGCCTTTCTTTTTTTATTCCTTAAAACAAAAGTTTATTATAAAGCTATGCTTTTCCTTTGTAATGCAAATACAAAAAACTTAAACTTCCAAAAAATATTATAAATATTAAATAGATAAAGTGATAGTTAAAGGCAACGCTGACAGAAAGGTCTTTATTTATGCCCAATAATATTAAAAAGGAGGAAATTCCCAATTCTACGGTTCCTATTCCAGCTATTCCATTGACAGGCAGGCTTGTAATAATAATTATTATTAAAGAAATCATAATTACATCAACATAACTTAAATCTATGGGATATGCCCTTAACACAAATCCAAAAACAAAAATTAGGGTTGCAAAAATCAAAATCGACAATACTGAAATTTCTTTTATTCTGCTTTTATAGAATTTATAGACTAAAGATAATTTATCAATAGAATCTGCGATATTATTTAATGATCCGCGATGATTTCTTTTTTAAACAAGCTTTCCCGCTATCAATATTATTTTATCAATTTTCAAACGAAGCAAAAAAATTACCACTCCTCAAAACATTATCATTTACCATCATCTTCAGCCAAAACTATTCTGGGGTTTTGTGAAAGAAGATAATTATTTAGGCTCTAGACCATCAGAAACTATGATATAATAGCAGTATGATGCAGAACAAAGCCAAAATATCAAACTACAAAATTAAAAAAATAATAAGGTGTTTTTGTCTTGATTTTAACGCTACGCAAACAGGCAAGCTTTTGTATATTAATCGCAAGACAATAAACAGATATTACATTATTTTCAGATCTGTGATAGCATTAAATCAGCAAAATGAATTTCAGAAATTTATCGGTAAAATAGAATTAGACGAATCGTATTTCGGGGCGCGAAGAGCGAGAGGATATCGCGGAAAGTTGAAACGCGGTCGAGGAACGATGAAACAGCCCGTCTTTGGAATATTTGAAAGAAATGGCAAAGTATACACAGAGATTATCCCGAATTGCAAGAAAAAGACGCTCCAGCAGGTTATCTTAGGCAAAATTGATAAAGAAACTATCATTCACACAGACGGCTGGCGGGGATATAATGGGCTTGTAGATGTCGGATATGACAAACATTTTCGCGTCAATCATTCTAAAAACGAATTTTCAAAAGGCAACGGAATCCACATTAACGGCATTGAATCTTTCTGGTCTTTTACAAAAAGAAGGCTGGCAAAATTCAACGGCGTTAAAATAAATTTCTATCTTCACTTGAAAGAATGCGAATGGAGATGGAAAAGAAATGAAGATGAATTGCAAGAAGATTTAATTAAAATTTTGAAGAAATATTATAAGAATTTTAAATAATTTGATGGTCTAGAGCCTTATTTATTAGCCGAACCGGAGAAAGCTTTTTTGGATTTAGCCTATGTGTCGCTTAACGGCTACGCCAAGTTTGATGTTGAGGAGATGAATTTGGAATTATTAGATAAAATTAAATTGAAAAAATATTTGAAAAAAATTGATTGCCAAAGATTGAATAGTCTTTTGTCTCATTTTGGAATAAATTAGAAAACCATTTCTTACGGCATTATCGGAGTTGTAATCGCCGGTCTTGCTTACGCTATGGTTATTGTTGTATCTACTGTTATTTTGGCATAAGAAAGAAAAATATTGCAAATTAAAAAAGAGAGGCGAAGCGCTTCTCTTTTTAGTGATTATATCTGTAATATCGTCATTTAAAAATACTTCCCCCTATTTTTAATAGAAAATTTTTAATTTTACTTTTAACAAATAAATATTTAAAATAAAAACTTTTAAAATCTTTATCGTCTATTTTGCTTATTTTTTTGTTGCGAATAACAGAATACAGTCGATAGTTCAACAAGTCTTTTTCAATAAATTTTTCCGGCTTTTTGATTTTAGCATAAACTAGTGATGGTGGCTTAGGGTCCTCGTCTAGAACTAAAATATCACAGTCAGAAAAAATATTTTCAATATCACTTTTTTTATATCTCCAAAAATCATAAGGAAATTCGTGAAAAACCCAAACGGAAGGCGCAATGATCAAAATAATGCCATTGGGTCTGCACACATTTTTAAGATTGGAAATATGTTTTTTCCAATCCCTAACATGTTCAAGCACGCAAGTAGACATTACCACATCAAAACTTTCTTTTCCAAATTTTTCCACTAAATTTTCTCCTTGACAAATCAAATCAACTCCGGGACCTTCTACTATATCTACCCCGATATATTCAGCAGGCTTAAGCAATTTAGTCAAGTATCTTAAACTCCCATTAACATCATAGGAACCGACTTCTATCACTCTTTTTCCTTTAACTTCTTGTTCTGTTAATTTTTCTGCTCCCCATTTAATACAATTTACATTGCACATAGTTTTTGTCTCCTTCAATTATTTTTAGTTGTTTAAATTCTTTGATTTATAAAATACAACATAAGCATTTTGAGCCTGTCAAAGAGTAATAGAGTAATTAAGTTTATAATGATTTAACCATCTCATAATTAAAGATAAATACTTGACAATCTTTAATGTTTTAGCTACGCTGATGTAAAAAATATTTTCTATAATTTAGAAATAAATATCCCATACAACCGAAAAACATAATAAACATAAAATAAATAAAATGATAATTAAAAGCAATGCTGATTGAAAGATCTTTGCTGATTCCAGTTGACATTAAAAATACAGAAATACTGAGATCAAGACCGCCCATTCCTGCTATACCGTTAATAGGCAAACTTGTTGTGATAATTATTATTAAGGAAATTAAAATTATGTCCAAATAACTTAAGCTTATTGGATATGCGTTTATCATAAAACCCAGGACAAAGGTCAGAGTTGCGAAAATTAGACAAGAAAGAATAATAGCGGTCGCCATTTTACTTTTATAGAATTCGTAGGTCGACGCTAATTTTTTAGTTAAATTCAAAAGGTCATTTGTCTTAAAGAGCCTGCCAATAAACAATATAATTTTATCACTTTTTAAAAGTAAGATTGCTGTTAGCGATAGCAATGTTAAAATTAGCAATAAAGAAATATCGCGTAATTGAAAAATTTTATCAGCGAATAGTGTAACAACAACCAACAAAGATAAAAGAATGATGAATATATCTATAGTTCTTAAGTAAAAAAGCATTAACATCCCCTCCTTTTTTTCTATTCCGGAATATTTATTTAACAATATCGGCAATGATAATTCTCCTATTTTAAATGGCAATAAAATAGCTAAAAAATTATTAGTTAAAATTGTTGCAAATAAAATTTTGTAATCAATCTTGTGTTTAATAATAAGCTGAATTCTTAGCGCTCTTAGAAAAGCTAATCCAAGATAAAAAATGAAACTGATTACAATATAAGAATAATTAATCTCACCAAATAAACCAAAAATATCACTGAAATCAATTTGACTTAATAAAAAATATGTCAGTAATAAAGTAATTATTAAAATAATTATTATATTGTAGTTCAAGTATTTTATTTGCATATTATTTTTTTGCCAAAGCAATATAACCATCTCCCCAATCTTTATCAAAAAAGAATTTCTGTAAAAACAAAAAGGGCGCCATGGTAAAAGAGTTGATTAAAAAAGCGAACTTTTTTTGACTATTTCTGTCTGTTCCGCTTTGAATAGTATTCATTTTTTCGTATTTCCCCGAAGAATGATCTTTGATCATCAAATAATTTCTTATTGGCGCCGCGATGTTTGCGATTGGAAATCCATAATTGTATAATTTCAACACTCTAAATCCAACTTCTTCCAATTTTGACTTTATTCCATTTTTTTCATACCTGCGATAATGGCCAGCTAATTCGTCGCTGGCAAAGCTCCAATCTTTCTTATGAGCTGGAGCGGAAATAATCAAATGTCCACCCTTGTTGAGCAATTCGTAAATTTTTTTCAATGCTTTTTTGTCATCTTCAATATGTTCAATGACTTCTAAAATAATAACAATATCGAAGCTCCCGATAATATCGAACAAGTCTTTTTTTTCTACTCTGATTTTAGAATCAATATTTTTTAACTTTTCTCGAGCCATTTGAACGGATTTATCTGCCAAATCTGTTCCCATCCCTTCATATTTTCTTTTTGCCAAGTCAAGAATCAAATCTCCGGACCCCATTCCAACTTCAAGAAATTTTCCATGTTCAATGTTGTCTAAAAAACTCAAGACCACATCTTTTCTGCATAAATACCTCGGGGTAGGAATCCATGTGTCTTTTTTATTTAAATTGTTATCCATATTAAATAGTTTAAAACTAAATAAATTTTAACAACTCTTTACCTGTCTCTTTGCAAGTTAAATTATTTTGAAAATTCATATAGCCGTTTTCAGCTATTTTATTTCTCAACTCATTATTACTTTTTAGTTCCAAAATCGCATTTTTCAACGACTCTGAATTTCTATTTTTGCAAAGTAAAATATTTTCACCATCTTTGAATAATTCTCTTATCGCAGGAGCATCTCCTGTAATTACAGCCTTTCTACAAGCAATCGCTTGAAAAACTTTATTCGGAATAACTCTTGATGATTTATCTGTTCCGCCAAAAATTCCCAAAACCACATCAGCCTTGTTGATTTCTTTGACTAGTTCATTATATTCTATCCACTCAACAAAATCAATATTTTTAATCTCTAAATTATCACTTAAATTCCTTATTTTTTTATAAAGCTGTCCATTTCCGATCATTTTGAATTTAATGCCTTCTTCGTTTTCCAAAAGTTTAGCCGCTTTTATTATATATTCTAGACCATGCAGGGGAATGTATTTGCCGATAAATAGAATTTGGAAATTATTTGTAATAGTTTGTTTAGAAAATTTAGAATTTGCTAAGTCTATATCACTAGAAGATTCTGAAATAATCCTTCGACTATGCTCAGGATGACAAATATTTTTTATTTCCATCGGATAAAAAACATCTTCATCAGCGCCAACCCAAACTCTTTTAAATTTACTTTTATCTAAATTAAACAAATCACAAATGTAGTTTATGTGTTCATTTGTGTCAAAAATAATTATATCCGCCATTTTGAAAGAGAGTTTGTCAATATAAAATAGAAACTTAGCAAATAAATTATTTTTGCTGGAAAGGCCTCTGTCAATAATCGCTGTATCATAAAGAGAAACTAGCGGAGCGAATAATATCTTCGGCTTATTTTTTTTAAACAGCAATAGCGCTTTAAGAAAAAAAATGTCTAATTGCCCGATATATCCGATAATAAACACATCAACATTTTTGCATCTGGAGAAAAACATAAAACAAAGTTTTGCATAAGCGACTAATAAATCAATAATTAATTTTAATACGGAAAATATTTTTAGAAAACTTCCATATTTGTTTTTATGCTTTTCCCACAAAGAAATGTGGCACTCTGTAATATTTATGTCATTTTTCTTTAATCCCTTTATAATAATGCGATTTGAGGGATAATCTTTTTCATAAGTTCCAAAAAAGCAGATTTTCATATTTCCATCACCTCCCAATATCCGCCCTTGTCCGGACCGATTCTTTTGAGCAAGCCTTTTTCTTTTAATTTGGACAAATTCCATTCAACGCCTCTTCGAGTAAGTCCTGTTTTCGCAGAAAGTTCCTCTTGTGTTATTTTTGGATCTTCTTTTATTAAAGCAAAAATCTTCTCCACAGTTTTCTCCACAGTTTTCTCTTTCATTATTTCTTCTTTAAACTCTTTGCTATAAGTCACCACGTCAAATCCCCCCGCGACTTCTTTGAAGCTTGGCTCTTTCAAGCCATATTCCTTAAATTGCTCAATTACTTTTCTAACTCCGCTGCCATATCTTTCAATCAGCCCGCAATCTCTGAAAATTTCCGCGATTAATTTATTTCTCGGATAGGATTTTTTGGTTCCTTTTTTTATATCTTCAATGCTTAAATCGTAAGGCAGTTTGCCAATGTTCCAAAAAACCAATTTGTCATAATAAACTCTGAATTGCGAATGAACGCCTTCGCGATAATCTCGATGGACGATAGCGCTTCTTTCATTTTCGCCTTGTTTTATAATTTTTAGAATTTCTTGTTTCATTTTGAATTTTTTATTTCGCTGTTCTCTTTTCTAAAATAATATTTAGGACCGCTGATTTTCTCCAAATATTCCCCTCTCGGGAGGGGTTGGGGTGGGTTTTCGCTAATTTAACACACCCCTAGCCCCTCTCATAGAGGGGAATTATAAGAAAATCAGCAGAACCTATTTATAGTGTCTTTTCTACGGCCGTAGAAAAGACGCTATATTTTTATTATCTTCTTAATCTTCAAGCTCTCATCTTCTTTCCCCGAAATTTTAACAAACATTTCGCCGATTAGGCCGAGAGAAATTAATTGCACGCCGATTACGATAAGAAGAATGCCGGCGATGAAAAGGGGCAGACGGCTTTGTATGGAGCCAGTGAATATTCTTAGATAAGTGATATATAGTCCGATGGAAAATCCCGTGAACAAAGCTATGGACCCCAAGCCTCCGAAGAAATGAGCGGGGCGCTTGAAATATTTTGTGAGCATCATCACAGTGAGCAAATCCAGAAAGCCGTTCAGAAATCTTACCGGACCGTATTTTGATTTTCCGAATTTTCTTTTTCGGTGATGAATCGGGATTTCGGCTATTTTATATCCTTGATTTCTTGCCATAACAGGAATATATCTGTGAAGCTGTCCGTATAAATCCAAGCTCTTGGCAACTTCCTTTTTATACGCCTTGAATCCGCAATTGAAATCATGGAGTTTTATTTTGGAAAATAAAGAAGTGATAAAATTAAAAAATTTGGAGCTGGTGTTTTTTACAAATGAATCCTTACGATCTTGCTTCCAGCCGGAAACCAAGTCGTAGCCCTCGTTTATTTTAGAAATAAAATTCGGAATTTCTTTCGGATCATCCTGCAAATCAGCGTCCATCGTAAAAATAATCTCTCCCTGCGCTTCAGAAAATCCTGCTTTTAAAGCAGAGGCTTTTCCAAAATTAGATCTGAATTGAATGCCTTTGACATGCCCTTTGTTTTCTTGAAATAATTTTTCAACAGTTTCCTGAGTTTTGTCGCTACTTCCGTCGTTAATTATAATAATCTCATAATCATTCGTTATGCTTTTTATAACGCTTTTTATTTCCTCGCATAAAATAGGAAGATTTTCAGCTTCATTATAAGCGGGAATGACTATTGATATTTTTTTCGGGTTATCGTTCATCTATTTAATTTATCGCTAAGAAATTTCAATATTGGTTGTTATCGCTCCCCCTGATAAGGGGGTCGGGGGGTTTAGAAAAATCGCGAAGCGGCAAATTAAAGCTAAAAAGTTGAAGCGTCTTTTAGTTTCTCTTAATAATCGCAACCTGCCTGTTTTCAAACCCCCCAGCCCCCTTATCAGGGGGAGCAATCATATTGCGCTTCGCGTCCGCGCCGTTAGGCTTAATTAAAAATAAAATAAATAATCTGTCCGAACGCGATTCCTTCATCGCCGCGGGGAATCTTTTGAGATGTGTAAACTCCTCTTTTTTCCAAATAAGCCGACATAATTTTATTGTTTGCCATTCCGCCGGCGAAATAAGTATTAAGTATATAGTATTTAGTATTAAGTATATTATCTTTCTTTATCATTTCGTAAAATCCTTTGGCGATGTATTCTTGCGCGGTTGCCGCCAATCTCATTTTATCCTTATTTATGTTTTTTAACAAATATTGGAATAAGTGAGTAGTTCGTAGTTGGTAGTTTGGGATTTGAGATTCATTATTTTCCGCGCCGTCAGAGTCTCTCCGCAGAGGACTCTGACGAGAAAGCGAGCTCACATTGAAATCTCGCTGGAGTCCCGAAGCGGAGACTCCAGCGGGGCGACAATTAGTAGTTTGATATTCATGATTCATGATTCTAAATTCTAAATTCACATACGGTTTAGTGGAATTTTTTTCAAGGAGTTTTGTCGCTTCGTGTTTGAAATTTCGCTTATTATCCGCGAAGCCGAGGAGCAAAGATACCGCGTCAAGAACCCTTCCCGCGCTTGTTGTTGTTTGGCAATTGAAACTTTGCTGAAGCTGATTATATAAAAGTTCAAATTCATTTCGCGTGTAAAACTTTTTCACATACTTATAAATAAAATCTTTCTTCAATTTTATTGTTTTTAAATTATTATTTTTATTTATATTCAAAATTCTAAATTCTAAACCTTGCCTACCGGCAGGCAGGTTCCAAATTCTATCCAAAATCGCGATCAGCATTCTCGCCGGCTCTTTCACCGCCAAATCACCGCCAATCATCACTTGCTCTTCCAGCGACCCGATTCGTTCAACTAAAAAATTTTGACATTTGACATTTGACATTTGACATTTAAAAACCTCTCCTCCCCAAATATTGCCGTCCAGCCCATAACCCGTTCCGTCCGCGGCGATACCATGAAAAGTATTTAGTATTAAGTATTTAGTATTAAGCATATAATCTCCGACTGCGGAGAAGATGTGGGCGATGTGGTGTTGAACTTCTAGACGCGGGATTTTTAATTTCTTGGAAAGTTCTTGCCCGAAAATAGTTGAATTATAAAGAGGATGCAAGTCCGTAAGAATTATATCCGGCTTTTCTTTTTTAATATATTTTAGAATTTCTTTTTTAAATTTGCTAAAATTATCTTCGTCTAGAAGATCGCCGAAATTTTCAGAGATAGAAATATCCCCGTTTTTATAAAAAGCGAATATTCCCGCGGATTCCGCGCCGAGAGCCAAAACGCGCGCCTTTTTCTTTATTGGGAAATTGAATGTTTGCATAAATTAGAAACAGCTAAAAAACATAATTTTATAACAAAACTTATTCGTTTTAATCTGCGTTTGTCCGCGCCTTTAGTCAGCGTTTGTCAGTGTCTAATTTTAATGGCACACAGACGAACACAGACCCTTCGGGCGCAGACGAACACTGATAATAAAACAAAATTACAAAAACTTTATCATATCAAGCTCAATAATTTTTTTTACAAGCAATCCGCTGGAAGTGATGTATATCGCTTGAGATAAGATCGCGAGCAAGAAAATAGCCGCGTAAAAAATGGTTTTAAATTTATTTTTAATTCTGCTTTTTTTCGCCATAATTTCAACCGCTCCGAAAACTCCCATTGCCGAAAAAACATTCAGCATCACAAAAGCGGGGGACATAAATCTGGTGTCATGATTGTTACTCACAAGAGTAACCATTACGATAAACAATATTATATAAACGCTAATTGCGTTAATATGTTTTTTGGAAAAACCGTCAAACACATTCTTGTATTTTTTCCTGCTTTTTAAAAAGAAATAAAATATCAAAGCTAATACTGAAATTTGCGTCATATATCCGACGACCGCGAAAGAAAACATTTTGGCGTAATCAAAAACAACTCTGGAGGCATAGCTTCCCGCGCTATAGTTTTGCTCAAAAACATAGTTCGAATTAAAAACTAAATTATAAACTTCTCCCGGATTGGTAATTATTGACGGAAGGAAAATTATGCTCACAAAAACAAAAATAGCAATCCAGATGGAATAATTTTTTATGATTAATTTTATTTTTTCTTTATCCAGCGGCCACTTGTAATAAATAAAAATCAAAAAATAAAACGGCAGGATGAAAAGCGCCGACAGCTTTGAAAGAACCGCCCACGCGCCGAAAATAGCGGACGCAATCAGATATTTTTTATCAGTCTTTCTTGTAAGGTGAATAAGGATTGTCAGAAAACTTAGTGTCATAAAAATATTTAGCATCTTGTCGCTTGGCGTCACCCAGTAATGCAAATAAATACTGGTTGTTAAAAAGAGCAAAGAAAAAGAGGCGATAATCCTGTTAAATCCCAGCTTTTTCAGAAGATAATAGAAAGATATAAAAAAAGCTGTCAAAAGCAAGAACAGCGGGATATTAAAAATAAAACTTATATTTTCATAAGCTTGATAAACTGCCATGTCATTATTATTTGTCACATAATTGAAATCCAAACCATTTGCTTCAGCTTCGGCAATTCTTCTGGTGACATCGTTAAAATCAAAATTTATGAATTTCATCATAAAGCCGGTAAACCAATAAACGGTTATTCCCGGCTGAGCTGACTGGATTAGTCCAGAGAAATCAAAACTTAAAATCTTGTCCCAGAAAATGCTGGACCTGCGATGCCAAAGCATTTCATCAAGGCTGGCAAAAGTCCAAAAATTATTAATTTTGAAAATAGCAACCGTCACAAAGCCGGAGAAAATAATAAGAAGCACACAAATAAATTCTTCAAGTTTTTTATAGTTGGATTTGAAAGACATAGCAAAAAATAGAATTTAGAATTTAGAATTTAGAATTTGGGATCAAAATTCTATATTCCATATTCAAAATTCCGATTTGTGCAGGCGGTGGGAGTCGAACCCACACTCCGAAGAACATGGTCCTAAGCCATGCGCGTATGCCAATTCCGCCACGCCTGCGTATATTAGAATGATGAATTTTGAATGATGAATCTGGAATTAGAAACTAGAAACTATATTCTATATTCTATATTCTATATTCCTATTTCATTCTACAAGAATAAACTAAATACCATAAAAAATCAATAGCCCGTGGTAGTATTAAGCGGCTAGTATTAAGTATTAAGGGCTTAATACTTAATACTTGATACTATGCTGAATGAAACTTGTTATGAATGTCTTTCAAATGCTTGTTTGTGATATGGGTGTATATCTGCGTTGTCGTGATGCTGGAGTGGCCAAGCATAGATTGGACGGAGCGGATGTCGGCGCCATTCATCAATAAATCCGTGGCAAAACTGTGGCGCAAAGTATGAGGAGTGACTTTTTTTACAATGCCGGCTTTTATGGCGTACTTTTTAACAATTCTCTGAATGCTTCTGGGCGTGAGTCTTAATAATGAATCTGTTTTTTTATTGTTCTTATTGTTTTGCAGTGGGTTTTTTATATTCGCAAACAAAGCCGGATCAACATCTTTTCTTTTTTCCAGATAATTTATAATAGCGTTTTTTGCTGAATCTGAAATAAAAACAAGGCGGATTTTTCCTCCTTTTCCGCGAATTGAGAATTCTCCAGTTTTAAGGTTAACGCTGTTTCTATTAAGTCCTGACAATTCTGAAACACGCAATCCTGTTGAAAAAAGAAGTTCTAAAATAGCCTTGTCTCGCAAATCAGAAATCTTATTTCCTGAAATAGCGGAAATAAGTCTTTCCACCTCTTCTAATTCTAAAAATTCAACTTCTCTCTCTTCGCTCTTGCCAAGCTCCACTTTTTCACTAGCTAATGTCCCAATATCTTTTTTTGCTAAATATTTTAAAAATCCGCGTAAAGCGATTATATAATAATCCTGAGTTTTCTTTTTCAATCCTCTGTTTTTTTCGTCTTTGCGTCTATTCAAATAAAGTCTAAATTTTCTTACCAACTCGGCTGTTATATTTTCCGGAGACCTGACCATCGCCCAATCTAAAAAACAATTCAGATAATGATCATAATTTCTGATCGTCAATTGAGAGCGATTTTTTTCAATCTCCAAATATTCCAGAAATTCGGTTTTAAGTTTTTTGATATTGTCCATGTATTGGAATTTAGAATTTAGAATGATGAATTAGAAATATTATTCAAAATTCAAAATTCATTATTCTATTTTCATTTTACGGCAAAATGCTCCACTTGTCTATTTGACTTTTTTGTGTTAGTATAATTTAAAAGTTGTTTCGCGCCATATAATTTAATTAATAATCAAAAAGATGATAAAA
>Ga0180732_1001693_pt1 | contig 12956 bp, 16 predicted proteins | sample KR11_01MetaG_FD_148674 | JGI IMG/M metagenome (GOLD analysis project Ga0180732, IMG submission 148674) | Groundwater microbial communities from the Olkiluoto Island deep subsurface site, Finland - KR11_0.1 MetaG | ecosystem: Environmental > Aquatic > Deep subsurface > Groundwater | place...
AGTGATGCGCCTGCATAAGTTTTTGAAACAGTGGCTCTTCTGAAGATTGCACAGGACGAACTATGACATGGTTCACATTCAAAGTAACTCCTCCCTCATATTTGTAATATGAATCTTCTATCAGTTGTGGGAGGTGTTGTCCAGGATATAATGCAACTTGTCGATATTGTTTTGTAAGCGAGTTAGGATAAATTCACCCTGTCCCGGCTTGGGTAATTTTTTTCATGATACAGAATCCAACCAGATAAGAGAAAGGTTGCCAGGGCAAATGTGACGATAAAGGCATGCCTCCAGCTTGCTTTCGTAAAGCGAATAGCAGAACCATAATAGGCGATACTTAAAGCGAAGACTGGAACCCAAAGGAATATTAAACGGACATACGTTGTGAATAAAAAAGCGAAAAGAAGATTGCTGACAATGGGTACAAAATCAAGCTGTTTTTTACGCAAAGATGCTATAAAGACAAGACCAATAATGACGACTGAGGTATTGGCGAAAAGGGGCAGTTGGGGAGTATTGTTTATCTCAAAAGTGCTGCTGTATGCCATTACATGACTAATATCGTTCTGTAGTTGTTTATCAAAAGACTGCAAAATCAATTGCTGAATGTAGTCATACCCATAAGGGGTGATAAAAATAGCACCAGCGGAAAGGCAAAGTGCCAGGAGCAGGTGATAATATATTTTTCTTGGAAGGGCGTTCTGTTGATAAAAGAGTTGGTTCAGGGTTTCTCCAACACCGACACAGAGTAAAAAAAGACAACCAAAAGTAAATACTCCATGCGTGTTGACCCAAACCAGGATCAACAAGGGAAAGAGGTACAGATGGTATAATATCTTGTTATTGAGCTGTTTAATTTCGTACCAGTTCCAGACGATTAAGGCCATCAAGGCAATGGAGATTACTTCTGGTTTGTCAAGCACACTTAGGCTCATGATCAGAATACAGAGAGTGGCGCTAAACCAGGTGATGGGGTTATAAAGGGTGTTTCGTTGACGAGCCAGATGCAGGATAGTTATGAAGAGTGTTGTAGCGGTAAGATAGCGTAACGCTATAATACCGTAAAAACCAGAGTATTTATGGAGAAGAAAATAAATGACCTGCCCGAACCAGGCACAATAGATATGGTTGTTGCTTGAAGGCGTCCAACTATAGATGGTGTGATCTGGGGTGAGGGTGTGGTTTTCCAGAATTGCCTTGCCATAGAGCAGGTGAAACCAGATATCACCATCAAAGATAGGCACATAGAGAATAGCCCAGAGGGTGAGAAAGGCCGTGGCGATCATTGCTATGATGATCGCTTTTTCTATTTTTGTATATTCCATGATCGGCAATTCATTATTTATATTCTGCAACGGGAACTCCTTTAGTTAGACAGTCTCGTAACGGTTCAGTGCTTCTGTTTTTCTGCACCCATGCGGCGCATAGGAGCCAGATGACTTGTTAAAATTGCTAATGATATCATTTGCTCGCCCGTAGAGGAGTGTTCCTGCGCAAAATCACCGACAGTATGGATTAAATAGTAGGAGTCAGCCACTGCGGGTGAGCAGGAAATGCTTTCATGCTTTGGAGCTCCCGTATGTGGAGTTGGAATTCATTTCTGGCACTCCATCAAACAGTGGGTATAAGGGACCCAGAGTTTATGACGAACCTCAACCTTTGGAGAATCAAAAGTTGTTTTGGCAATCGCCAGGTAGCCATTTTTGTCTCTCACGTTTTGCCCCCGGTCGTGTTGAACAAGAAAACGGGCTATTTGATTTTGTGAGGAGTCCAGGCAAGGGTCAATTGTCAACAATCTTCCACCTGCCTTGAGCGCCTTTGATGCAAGTTGCATGATGGCTGTTGCGGTAAGATCATCAAGGTGATGTATTAACCCAATGGCCAGGACAATGTCGAAGGATGGCAATTCAGCCAGATCAGAAGGCTGGAGTTGTTTGCACTGGAAGTGGGCGCGCTTGCCGAATTTTGACTGGGCGTGATTGATGTATTCTTCACTGATGTCAAATCCCCAGTAGTCAGCATCGGGGAGGTAGGACAAGATATCAGCTGGGCCACAACCGATATCCAGGATCTTCATTCCTTGAAACGGTCTTATCGCAGTGGTGACAAAATTTTGTCGAAACCTATATGCCCCCATAAATAACGTAAACAGAGAATAAATAATCGGATTGGACAAAACAGATCTGACTCCATTAGTTATCTGAGCCATCAGGATACCTGTGAGACTGTAGCTTTTTTTAATGTGCAATCCATGATTGGTTGAAGCTCGGCTGGGATGAATCGGAACAGGTGGTGCAATTGTGCTCTCACCAATATCAAGAGTACTCTTCTGACTATAGAAGATCTGCGGCTGGAAAAATCGGGGTCAGAGGCAATACGCTCAATGGTTGTCACTAACAAACAACGATTAAATGTTACTTTCAATCCTGGATGTAGTTGAACAATCTTCCTGACCTGAATGACATTTATCCAGTTGAGAGACTTCCAGGTTATTGAAGGATCGGACACCTTCTGACTGCCAAAAATCTTCTTTCCTAGTACCTTTTCCGTGACCTGTTTGGAAAACAGAGTGGGAATGTTAAAATGCGGTTCGTAAGGGAAAAGGTAGTTTGGGGAGGTGAAACGATAGGATGCGCCTGGCTTCAGACTCTTTACTATCTTGGCTATGACAATCGAGGCATTATCTACATGTTCCATCACATTTATTGAAAATACATAGTCGAAAGTGGCGCTTGCCGTGAGTGCTTCGGCGGCTATATCTAAGGTTTGGGGAAGACATCCTAAAGTGGTAGCTCTTGCCAGCACTATTTGACGTATCTGTTCAAAATGAGAAAATCCGATAGCGATTGGTTCAAGTGCAGTTACTTGAAAGCCTTCCCTTATTAACTGACAACTTAGCAACAGCGAACCTGCACCAACTTCGAGTATTTTGGCACAGGGTGGGAGATTCTCCAGATCTGAAGTAATGTGACGCCTCCCAAATGCGGCTTCCTCTGCGTAGGTGTCAAACAAAGATAAAAGCTCTGGTGCTAAGTCGACAAAATGTAAGCGAACATCAGTGATTAACCAGTCGATAGGTGCTTGCTGTTCATGGTCAGGCATTGTTTTTTCCTCCTGTCTAATATATTGGAAGCATATCAAGTGTACTGCATCACAAGAATGCCAGATATTATAAGGAGGATGCCCAATATCTTTGGTAGAGAAAGCGTTTCGCCAAGCAATATTATGGCCATAATAGTTGTTAGCAGTGTCAGCCCGCCGGTGATAATCGGATAAGCATAACTTAGGTCTGTTTTGGTCATCGCTGCCATCCAGAATAAGGATGCCACGAATGCTGCGATGAATCCACTGATGATATAGCCGTCTGCCAGGAGACGCAGAAGAAAAAATAGCTTATCGATAAAATGGTCTGGCAGTGGGCCATAGTGGCCAATTCGCCACTTCATGATAAGCTGCCCGTATACGGTAAAGAGCACAGTGCCTATAATGTACAGGTATTTCAAATAGGCATCCTCATTCGGTACCTTTGTAAAGAGCGTTGGCCCTGATAAATGTTCCATTGGGAACATCAACATGGTCGCTTATAACAGCACCGGCCCCGACAAAGCAGCTTTCACCAATATTCACAAAACCACAAATGGTAGCAGACGGCGACAAAAAGGTATTTGTAGAAATTTTACTGTCATGGTTGACTACAACTCCTGGCCAAATCACAGCGGCTTTGCCAATCACTGCATTGCAATCAATAGTGGCGTTTGCCATTATAATCGCACCTTCGTGTATGTTGGCAAGAGATCTGACATACGCATGTCGATGAATCAGGGTTGCCACCTTGAAACCAGCAGATTTAATACGTTCAAATGCTATTAGACGCGCTGGTAGATTGCTGTAGCCAATACCTAAGACGATTTCATAATTGAAAGGATTGTAGCGTTCTAAAATATCTGCAAAGGTACCGATAATAGAATCATCTGTCCTGAAATCATCGATGAAACCGCAGAACTTCATTTCGTGAAATTCAAGGAAATCTTTCAAGATCAATGCAAAATCGTTAGATCCGTAAATGAGATAGTTCATAATGTTTTCAAGTCGGTCAAAGATCGGTCAACAGCCTCTGAAAATGTTGAAATCAGATCGTTCCAAATGCCTTCGGCCAGTTCCGAATGAGTCTGCTTGGCATTGTGTATGGGGGGGCCAATGACTCCTTCGATGGAACGAAATTCCATCGGTACCCCCAAAAGATCAATACTTGACAAAGGCGTTTTAGCGTAGCGACAGTTGAACTCCTCCAATGCCGTAATAATTTCAGGACTAAAGAAATCTGTCCCTAATGTCTTGTACAGCAAAAGGAATTCTCGATAGTCTGCATGTTTGCCTGTTAAGGTGCCTAACCATTGTTGAAACACTTTACGAATACCCGAAACCCCAAGGACAATGATCGGCCGTATCTGACCACTAAGCTCGAACTGTTGTTGATTGAATTGAAAGGCGATTTCAATAAGAGAGGGCTCGGCGGGACCATGCATGCAGATTATCACCAATGCATCAAAATCGTGGTGTAAAATTGAACGGCAGACTTCTGCACTATAAGACCGGAAGACGTCTTCAGAAACCGTCGTCGAGCCTGGATAATTAACATTGGAGCGTGATGGAGAAAAGGAAATTTCGGGGTAGACAGTTCCCGCAGCATCCCTGCAATTTCGGTAAGAACTGAGATCTTCGGCAAGTTTTTTTGCCACCAGAGTATCGGTCCCCATGGGGAGAATCGGCCCGTGTTGTTCCGTACATCCAATTGGAAGATATGCAATTCTCAGATTCTTTGTATTGCTTAATACCGATTCAATCTGTCGATATGAAGAATATTTAACTTTCATTTTTGCGCAACAATCCGTAAATACTTAAATAAATGCTTGGTTAATGGCAATTGTTCATAGAGAATACTACGGATCTGCCCTGCACAATCATTCATATCTGTTGAGTGTATGACACGCCCCTCACCGACATACCATTCATAAAAGATATTGACTTGGGAAAAACCTATATTGTGTAACAAAGTTTTAAGGTCTTCGGCCTTGAATCCTCCACTGTCGTGCTTTAGTGTCTCAGCCATGTTCAGTATTTCGGGTGAAATTCCAAATTTTTCTTCTAATTCTCTGTCCTTATGTCGAACAGCATCATACTCCCGTTGAATAATTGCCGAGAAATTTTCTCCTTCTGGAAGATTTCGTATAGCTTCCCAAAAATAATAATTGGGGTCTGTATCTGTGTAAAAAAAACCTCCTGGTTTTAAGACACGAAACACCTCTGCAAAGGCAGGTTTTAGCTCATGTAAATGATGAATAACAGCATATGCTGTTACCACATCGAATTCCTCATCGGGAAAAAGCATGTGCTCAATTTCTGCAACCTGCAAAGAAATATCGCAGGTCTCGCTTTCACAGTTAACTTTCTCAAGCATCGCCTCCGTGATGTCAATTCCCGTAATACGACGGAAGTGCAACTTGGCAATGTCGATGATAAAACCCATCCCACAACCGATATCAAGGAGTGAGTTATTGCCGGCTGTCTTTGCCAGATGTATGAGAATATTTTCAACCCGAGCTCTGTTCTCTGGGCGGTAATGTGGCTCTGTTTCCTTATAGACGTCTGCAAGCTTTGTATGCAAGTCAATATTGGCCTGCAGCACTTGAGCTTTGGTAATCATTGGTTTTCCAGTCTTTCTGGGTAAAAGAAGTAGGAACGTCCTGCGAGCCAGTCCTTGCATGTGTTGCATGGTTCAAAATCATAATCACCTTTCCAGTGGCGCCCCCTTCTTTCGGCCAGCATTCCTTCCCACACTTGCTTAATTGTATTGTTGTTGAGATTACCAGGAGAATAATATCCTTCGTGATCAGCGTCACACTGGGAAAAAGAACCATCCCAATGGATTGAAACAGTACGGGTAAGCCAGGCGCATGGAAAACGCTCTGTCTCTTGTGCTACGCTATCGAGTATCGAAGATTTGATAGCATTCCCCCACCCAAGCTTTGGACGAATTTTTACGATTGCTCCTCGTCCAAGCCAGTAATTCTTGAATGCTTCGACTTCATGTTCATTTTCATCCATGACAATAAACTGAACAATCAATTCCAAGTTAATATTGTTTTTTTCTCGCTTAAGATTGATCAATCGTTCCACATTGTTGTGGACAAGCGCGAAATTACCACCAATTCTGATCTTATCATATGTCTCTTTTGAGTACGCATCTATACTGATCAAGATTTTATCAAGTCCACTTTCTAAAAGTTTCACAGCAATTTCTTCAGAGAGCAAAACTGCATTCGTGTTCAGGCATATTTCCCTGATACCCTTTTCCTTGGCATATCGTATGAACTCAATAACCTTATCTCCTCGCAACAAGGGCTCACCCATTATTGCCAGCCAAATACGTGCTGCAGGATTTTCTGTAGCCGTTTCATCGATTATTTTTTTAAATGTACTAAATTCCATATTTCCCTGTGCCCTTTTTAAATTCGGGTAAGGACACATTATGCATTTTAGGTTGCAATACCTTGTAACTTCTATGATTAAATCCACAGGAAAGGGATATTCTTCTAAAGTCTTTTTTACTCCTTCAAGGTCTGGCCGAATCATTTTTTATAATCTCCTGTGTGTACAGATCTTACAATCGTGTATGGTCTGTTTTTAACTTCATTAAAGATTTTTGACATATAAATTGCAATTATTCCGAGCGATGAAAGAATAATTCCTGACATTAAAAGTGTAATAACAATCAAAGACGTCCACCCACTAACAATTTCTGCATAAATAATTTTTCTTACAAGAAAGAAAATACTCAGAATAATTGCAAAAACTGTTGTGATAATGCCTGTGTGAAATATCATGCGTAAAGGCATACTGCTAAATGAGGTTATTGCATTTACCAGCATTTCTATTTTTTTTCTTAGAGTATAACTACTTATGCCTTTAGAATGTTTTGTTATATTTACAGGTATCTGGTTGAATCCTGTCATGTGCCACAGTCCACCAATATACATCTCGCGCTCCTTAAACCGCAGAAGATTAGAGATATAATTTCTGGTAGCAAGCCTTGAGAAGGCGATATCAATGGGCATTTCTTCTCCGGAAAGAAAATTCAACAAACGATAGAATAAACCACTTGTCAATTTGTTCCATATAGTATCTTTTCGTTGTGACAACTTACCATACACCACATCAGTATCTTTGTTTTCACTCATTTTTTCCCAGTAAGTCTCAAGCAGTTCAGGGACTTCTTCTAAATCAGAATCTATCATCAGGACATAATCACCATTGGCATATTCAAGGCCAGTCATCATTGCTTTATGATGTCCAAAATTTCTGGATAATTCAACAACCGTAATATTTAAATCATCTTTAAGGAGAGCTGTGACAATCTTCAAGGAGTCGTCTGGCGAACCATCATCTACGAAAATAATTTCGTATTGTGCTCCAATTTTATGGATTGAGTTTATTGATCTTTTATAAAACTCAGCAATATATGGGCTTGATTTATATAATGTCGTGACAATTGATATCTTCATGGAAGTACACATTTCATATAATGTGGTGCATCTGTGCCACAGTTAAACAACAAATCAAGTATTGAAACTTCATGGATAAATTTGCCCCAGAGTTGTGGATATTCAGGGTATCCTGAGTAGTCAAACCAAGTCAATTTAATACCTCGCTTATTAAATTTATCCTCTTCGATGTAGGTTTTAGCCGATGGGCCGGAGATATATTCCGTACCGCCTGACTGAGTACACAAGTCGGCCAAACGCTCAGTCTTGCCGTCAAAAAGGGTATAGTCCCAGGAATTGGTGATCACCGTCTTGATGCCTAAGTAATCGCACACCGCTTCGATGAAACAGCGATTTATTTGAGAGAGATGTGTGTAAGACTGAGCAAGGTACAATGGTTCGAGCCATGCTGCAATTTCATAAAAGTAAGGAGCACGACCGTAATTGCTCACAAGTGTCTTCCAGTGTTTTTCCTGCCAACTATCATTTGGTAAGTCCACATCACGAATACGCCGATTTATATTTTGACCAACCGGAATGCTTATCCATTCAAGCCCGTTAGGTGTTTTTATTTTGTTTCTGTTCCGCCAATCATTTTTGGTGAATTGGACATCGTCGTAAAGGATGAATTCATCCACCGCGGCAATCATATCAAAATAGCCTTTCCAGGGGATGTAGTTTGATTGGAGAATGGCGATCTTCTTCATCTCATTTTTATAGCCTCGGGGAAAACTGCCATAATGTGAATTTTGGGGTAATAAGCACGACTGATTGTTGAACTGAAGCCCTCCACCTTATAGGTAGAGCCTCAAGGCGGATAGTTTTTTTCTGAACTACACCATAAAAGTATCTCTATACTTTCACAATCCATACCATGTGTCAAAATTATTGTGCATAAAATTCAAGGAGTGGGAATGTTGAACCATTCTTGGCGCTGATCACTCTCCTGTTTGTCTCCGCCTTGCTTTTTCCGGCCAAAAATCAGTTAGGCTGGACATTATTTGGCAACAAGTGATAAAAAATGTCACCCTGATTGTCGGGCTGAAACCCTCCTTCCAGGGGGGGATTAGGGGATGCTTCCCATTTTATGTGTTTCGTGGAGTAGGAAGAATGGTTTGAGCTGGAAGTGAAAGCGGGACTTGCCGAGGTAGAACGAGACGATGTCGCTCTTCTTCGTGGTATGCATACCTCCAAAATGTGGCCGGATAATTTCCCAGGCAGCCAGTGATAAAAAATGTCACTTTGGATGGTCGCATAATTCAAAGAAATCAGCAAGAAATCAGGGGAAACAGTCTGGCTAGGTTTCCTTTTATTTCATTTCCTATGATCTCCGTATCTTTTTCCGGCACATCATGGTCAGAAAAAATCTGGGGCCATTCAGATACTGCCGAGTATATGTTCTGCACCACATTAATAGTTGACTGGCGACGTTTTATACCAAAATATTTTGCTTCCGCGAAAATTATTTCAATGTCTGATGGCCTGTTGTTTAGTCCAATACGCAGCACATGCTCCTGAGTGTCGCCGATGTCGGGAGTCAAATCGAATGCCGGACTCAGCCGCCAGCCTTGGTCGTCATGCAGCATGCAGAAATTCTTGAGGTGATCATCGGTATTCATTATCATCACATTGAACACCATCTGTCGGTAGAGCATGTGTAGGTCTTGTTGCGGAGAGGCAGATACATGTTTTATCACCTCTGCCATCTCTCTGTAGCTGATGTTGTAATATCCATCAGCTTTCAACAGGGGAGCAGCCGTATTCTTTGATCAGCAGGTCCTCGTTGTTGTAGTCCGTAATCATTTCAATATCGGCTGAGTTTCTACAGCGTTTAAACCATGTGGTGTTTTCGTCGGTGAAATCCACATTAATTGTTTCCAATCGCCCCTTTTCAAGTGAGGCCAGTATCCGTTGGGTTAGCGGCTGTATTGCGTAACCCGACAATGTATGTTGATGTTGGGTTATAGTGCAAAAAGCTGCAATTAACCCAACCTTATTCCCCGAAGCTTGACGGAAAAGAATTGCCACCTGTTTACGTATTGTCTGGTTGATTTAATCATATTTAATCGCTATGATTAAGTATGATTGGAGTGTGTCGAAAAGGTCGCATTCAAGATGTTCTGTCTTGACAGGCATGACTTGTCTGAGGGAAGCGTTAAAAACTACGTAGAGGAGAATTTTCATGGCACAGACAGAAACCAAGGTACTCACCGCTCATGTTCCGCTGCAGCTTGTCGAGAAGGTCGATCAGATGGCCGCTCGTCTTGAGCGGTCACGAGGTTGGATCATGAAACAAGCACTGTTGGCCTGGGTTGATCAGGAAGAGGAACGTAGTCGGTTGACCCGTGAGGCCTTGGCTGATGTGGACGCTGGTCGTGTTATTGAACATCAGGCTGTGCAGGCGTGGGCTGATAGTTTGAGTACCGACACCCCATTACCATTACCATTGCCGTGTTGATGGAGTTGAAATGGACGAGCAAGGCGCAATCCGATCTGGCGCGGCTCTATGAGTTTTTGTCAGTGGTGAACAGGGCCGCAGCGGCGCACGCCGTACAGTCACTCATTGCTGCGCCGACCAGCTTGCTGGCGAATCAGCGTATTGGTGAAAGGCTTGAAGAATTCGAGTCACGTGAGGTGCGAAGGATACTTGTTGGTCAATACGAGATGCGTTACGAGATTCAGGAAACTACCATGTATGTGCTGCGACTGTGGCATACACGTGAGAATCGCTGATTGTACATTGCAAGGATATTGCAAGGATATGGAGCCCGTGGGAAGTTGGGGGCAGGGTTGACTTATGGGTGTTATGGTCACAGGAAAAATGTGAGTGAAAGTAGGGATATCTTATATGGCCGCGACTGACAAAAAATATCACTCGTTGTGTCGGCTAGAAGCCAGCTTTGCCCTCTGTTCCCATGCGGCGCATGGGAACAGAGGGGCTCAGGAAGAGAGAAGAGAGGTATAAAGCAAATGAGGGCGAGGCTCGACAAAGAGGTGTTTCGTTTAATCTCATTCTGCTTCTTTTATCGATACACGTCGTCATGGCTACCGACGTCAAGCAGGTTGATTTCTTGATTCGCAATCAGGGTGGTCAGAGTGATTCGGTAGCTGCACGTGATGCTGATTGCCTGCACACCTTGTAGTTTGCCGCCAAGGTGGTGGTATCGAAGGTGAGGTTGAAAAGGATCGCGTTCCAGATCATCGAGAATCGCAATGAATTTTTCCCGTAAGTCAGGGTGCTGCTTGAGGAATTTTCTGGCGGCGCGGGTAAAGCCGAACGTCCAGACGAGAGTGTACATGTTTCAGCCTTCCATGTCTAACTCTTTAAGTAGTTCTGCTGCAGTGCCGCGTTGTACCCGACCATCTCGCAAGTCTTCAAGTGAGACCAGTATCCGTGCCGTATACGCCTCGTCTTCCGCCTCCAGCAATGCCTGATAGCGCACTTCGGAAAGCACCACGTATTGCGGCTGATTGTTGCGAATCACATGAATATCGCCTTTCGCAATAAGATCATCCACCGCGGCAATTCCACGTCGTTTAATTTCTTGAGCAGATATAGTGTTCATATTTCAGACTCCTTTTAGTACCTATTTAAGTACTAAATACCACGTCGTACACAAAAAGGCAAGTTGCTTTTCCCTCTTCAAGTTGAGAAGAAAATTCGGGACACTCCCTAGTTTGGCAGGAAATCATCAAGATAATGAAAGCAGGACGACTTGCCATTTGTAAGAGTGGGTGTTGCATTGCGTCAATGATAAAGAAGAATTGGGAAGAATTATGGACACTTACATGTTTATGCGTTTCGTGGAGTAGGGAGAATGGTATCTAATTGGAAGGTTTACGGCAAATGAACAGGAGACAACAATGAACAGGAGAGACGCTGCAGGATGTTGACTTTTTCATTGACGATTGACGCTCCGCGTCATATCATATTGTCATGATAAAATCATTCAAATGTAAAGATACGGAGAAACTTTTTAATGACCTTGATGTCAGAAAGTTCAGAAGTATATCCAGAACAGCAAGAATAAAATTGGAGGTTTTGCATGCGGTTGTTTCTTTAAATAGTTTGAGAATACCCCCAGGAAACCGACTCGAACAATTAAAAGGCAACAGAAATGATCAGTACAGTAAAATGATCAGTACAGTATCAGAATTAACGATCAGTGGCGCATCTGCTTCCTGTGGAATGAAGGACACGCATACGATGTTGAAATCGTAGATTATCATAAGGGGTGAAAATATGGCAAAAAAAATATCTCCGATTACGCCAGGTGATGTACTCATAGAAGAGTTTCTCAGGCCAATGGGCATCAGTCAAAACCAGTTGGCAAAGGACATTAATGTACCGGCAAACAGGATAAGTCAACTCGTTCACGGCAAAAGGGAAATTTCTGCTGACACAGCATTAAGGTTAGGTAGATATTTTGGCATTGAACCCGAATTTTGGCTGAACCTGCAGGTCCGTTACAATATGAAAATTGTCAAAAGTAAGGTGGGAAAGGAAATTGAGCAAGAAGTAAAGGTCCATGTCTCAAATACCCACAGCCAGAGTTCATCTCCAGTTTAGGTTTGCAAGGGGCAAGGGGGGGGGATTAGGGATACTTTCCCTTTTATGCGTTTCGTGGAGTAGGAAAAATGGTTTGAGCTGGAAGTGAAAGCAGGGCTTGTCGAGGTAAAACGAGGAGATGTCACTCTTTTTCGGGTTATGCATACCTCCAAGATGTGGCCGGATAATTTCCCAGGCAGCAAGTGACAAAAAAGGTCACTTTGGATGGTCGCATAATTCCAAGAAATCAGCAAGAAATCAGGGGCAACAGTCTGGTCAGGTTTCCTTTGAGTTCTTTTCCTGTGATCTCCGTATCTTTTTCCGGCACATCATGGGCAGAAAAAATCTGGTGCCATTCAGAAACTGCCGAGTATACGCTCTGCACTACATCAATTGCTGACTGTCGACGTTTTATGCCAAAATATTTTGCTTCCGCGAAAATTATTTCAATCCTGAATTCCCGAACTATTGTAACGAGGCGGGAGGTTTGACACCCAATTTGGAGTATAGCTCCATCTGACGTTTGGTGGTTTCGCCAACCTGAAGTCGTTGCCCTGGCACCTCAAAGCATTCAATAACATCCAACTCGTCGAGAACTTCTTGCAGGGTATGGCTTTTAAATAGCCTGTTTTCCTGCATCTTCTTTGTGATATAGGACAGAAAAATCAACGCGACAAACTGCACGAAGAGTTTGCCGTCAAGGCTTTGTTCCGAGCAGTCCCGCATCATCTCCCTGGCTGTATCCAATTGGGTCTTAACCAGTTGCAGGGATAGTTTCCCAGCGATCAGGAACTTCATGTGGTGCTGACACAACCCGTTGATATTGGCGGCGCTGTAAAATCCACGATCCAAGACGACCTTGATCT
>Ga0180732_1001694_pt1 | contig 12954 bp, 16 predicted proteins | sample KR11_01MetaG_FD_148674 | JGI IMG/M metagenome (GOLD analysis project Ga0180732, IMG submission 148674) | Groundwater microbial communities from the Olkiluoto Island deep subsurface site, Finland - KR11_0.1 MetaG | ecosystem: Environmental > Aquatic > Deep subsurface > Groundwater | place...
CTTCATGGAGTTTTATTGTAAATCCGACTGTTAAATCTATCGCGGTTTCAACGGATAAAACCAGTGTTCCGGCCGATGGCGCGAATTTCGCCGTGATTACGGCTCAAGTTTTGGATAATGGCCAGCCGGTTCAAGGCACTGCGGTAAATTTTGTCGCAACAATTGGAACTATCTCTGATGTAACCGCGACTGATGCTGATGGCAGGGCTACGGCAAAATTAAAATCAACAACGGCAGGTAATTCTATAGCGACAGCTTCTTACAATACCGGAAGCGGGTTGGTTCAAGGAACGGCAAATATTACTTTTACGGAAGTTATAACAGACACTACCGCGCCGACAGTGACGCAATATCCAGCAGACAATTCAATAAATGTTGCCATAAATGTTTCTCCTTATATTCTTTTCTCCGAAGCAATGGATGAAGATACTTTAACTGATGATAATATCCAATTAAGGGAATATAACAACACTAATGGCATTGATGTTTCTTTAACGGTTTCAGAAGGAGGGACAAAAATTACTGTTATTCCAGATTCTGATTTAGATTATAATACTCAATATTATTTTTATGTTGATTCCGGAGTTAAAGATATGGCTGGAAATTCATTAGATCCGACATGGACTTCAAGCAATAAATCAAGCCACGAATTCACAATTGAAGATGAACCTATTGAAGAAGAGCAGGTTGAGAGTTATGAAATTGAATTAAACGCTGGCTGGAATTTGATTTCGTTGCCATTAATTCCGGATGATACTGATATTGAAAGCGTTTTGGCTGATATAAGCGATAATATTGAAGTAAGACATTATAATGCTTCAACTGGAAATTGGTTATATTATATTTCTGGTCCTGATGGGCTTAAGACATTAACTACAATGGAAGATGGAAAAGGTTATTGGATTTATATGGAAGGAGATGATACTTTAACTGTTAATGGCGTTGAAATGCCTGGACCGGCTGAGGGTCTGCCTACTTATCCTTTATTAGAAGGATGGAATTTAGTGGGATTTAAGTCAGCAGAGGCAATGAAGAGTTCAGCGTATCTTGCGGGGACGGATTATATTATAGTATATGGTTATAATAATGATGATGATAATTATGTTAAAATAGCTCATCCTGCGTCCGGCATAGATAATAATATGAATCCAGGCGCCGGTTACTGGGTCTACGCCAATACGGAAGGGTATATAGTGCCTTAAGAAGATTAAAAGGAGGAAAGAATAATTATGACTAAATTTCAATTATTAGCTATTTTTACAGTTTTTACCTTGCTTTCTCCAATCGCGGTTTTGGCTGTGGCGTCGCCGCCGGCAATTCCTTTGTTGGTGTATGGCAATGCGGCTATAGATGGTCAAGCAGCGCCTATTAGCGCGAAAATTTCAGCGGAAATAGATGGTAATATTATTATCGCCACTATGGTAAAAGCAGGTAAATATTTTATTGAAATTCCCGATGGAAAAGATAATGAGGGCAAGATGATAACATTCAAAATTAATGAGATTGTTAATGGCGTTCAGCTTCAATGCGTTAATATTGCCACAACTCCCAGTATTAATTTTGATTTGGCTGTGACTACTCCAGCAGCGTCTAGTCCATCTCCAGTCGTTTCAACCGGAGGAGGAGGCGTTCCAACGCTTGTTCCTCAAACGAGCATAAAGGGCGATATTACTGGCGATGGCAAAGTTGATAAATATGATTTTTCGTTAATGATGGCTAATTGGGGGAAAACAGGTCCTAATGATTGCGACTTAAATAACGATAATAAAGTAGATAAATATGACTTTGCTTTATTAATGTCAAATTGGAATATATAACAATGAAAAATATGAAAAACACTAAAACAAAAATCATATTATCAGCAATTATTTTTTTATCGTTTGCTGGTTTTGTCGGAATAGCAAGCGCCGCAGGTCCTTCTTTGTATGTTTCTCCGGCAAGTTTAACTAAAACAGCTGGAGATATTTTTAGCGTGTCTGTTGGGGTTAGCGTTTCTGGAAGCAAGGTTTGCGCTGTTGAAGGAACGTTGGTTTTTACTAATCTATCTTGTCAGGACATAACTGTGGTTGGCGATGTTAATCCGCAATCCGCGCCCACTTGTTCAAATCCTCATTTCTTAATTGGAGCGCCGGGCTGTACGACAGCGGACAAAACACTATTTATGGTGTCAGTTAAGGCGGAAAGCGCCGGGGCGGCTTCTATTGGATTTACGGGTGTTGATATAATAGGAGAAGGCGTGTCAGTCGGTTTAGCTTCGGCAGGCGGGAATTACATAATCAATACTGTTATATCTCCGACTACGCCAGTTCCAACAACTCCAGCCGCGCCAGCTACGCCATCGGTAAAGACGCCAAAAGCGGAAACGCCAGTTTTTTCAGAAGACGCGAAAGAAGATGAGGGGAAAGACGAAGGAGAGGGTTTGGGAACAAAAGATGAGGTTAGCGAGAAGCAGGACGATGAACAAGTAATAGTTTTAGACCAAGAGGAAGAAAATAATCAGGGTAGTTTTTTGGCCGGCATTGCTGGGTTGGGTTCAGGCGGTTGGCTGATTCTTTTGGGAATTGTTTTATTAGTTTTGTGTGTTTTGATTGTGATTAGGAAGAGGAAGCAGAAAACAGAATAAGAGGGGATTAAAAAAGTGTGCAACCCTTAGGGTTGCACACTTTTTTGTTTTGGAAAATTTGCGTTGATTTTTGATTAGTGGTAAAATGTCAAATAAATGTATTATCAACATTGGCAATGTTGATAATGTAATAAAATCAACATAGAAGGAAGAAAAAGGTGTCAGGAACCCTTTTTTGCGGGTTTCTAAATGTGTTATAATCATCTTGAGTGGTTTTGAGTCTTGCCTAAATTATAAAAATGCGTATATCTATATCAAAATTAAAAGCTATTCTTTTGTATTTTTGCGCGCATACTAATCCTAGATTTTTGGGCAAAGTTAAGTTGATGAAACTTTTCTACTTTTTGGATTTTATGCATGTAAAACAGTATGGATCGCCTGTAACTTATGATGATTATGTACATTTAGAACGAGGTCCAATACCATCAAACATAAAAAATTTAGTTGATAATGTTGATGACGATATGGATGACGCAATTTTGTCAGATACGATAAAAATAGAAACATTAGAAGGACAAAAAATACATAGAATTTTACCACTAAGAAAATTTAGCAAAGATGATGAAAAATATTTTTCTGAAAATGAATTAGATATACTCCAAAAGGTATGTATTAGGTTTGGAAACGTTAACACAAGAGAAATAGAGGATGAATCGCATAAAGAATCTCCATGGAATAAAACAGAACTTTTAGACAAAATCCCGTATATACTTGCTGCTGATGATGTTGATTGCAAGGTTGCTAAGGAAGAAATAAAATTGCTAATGGATTTAATCAAATAAGATGATAACTATAACTTTTGGCGATGTCTTTAGATACAATGGCAAAGAATACATATTTTTAAAGATTACCCCCGATACAATATACGCGGCTTGGATTTTAAATAAGAGAGATAGTGAAAAAATATCATCTCTTTATAATTACAAAGTGGTTAATGGGAAAAGGGACCTTGAGAGTAGAACAATATTCGCTTTTATAACTTTAGACACGAAAGAATTTAAAAAAAGAATTGCGTCATTCCATATGACAGGAAATGACCTTATTAAAGCGACAGGAATTGAACCTATTGGAATATCCGTATCGGACAAAGATATCAAAGAATTGAAGTCCTTGATAAGAAGCAGTCCGTGCGTTTCCAAGGAATTAAAAAAAGATTTCGTTAAATAAAAAAACAATCCTTTTGCTGGGGTTGTTTTTTTATTTACAAAAATTTGCGTTGTTTTTGAGATGGTGGTAAAATGGGGGAAATAAAAATAAAACTTTAAACTTAAATTTATGCGAAACAATAAAACAATTATTTTCGGGGTGGTGGCGATCGCGTTTTTGTCGGGTGTTGTTTGGTACGCGGGGAATTACGGGTTGGATGTGGCAAAGCAGGCGGCTTCTGTTTTGGGAAGCGGCGAGAAGCAGACGGACGCTGTTTTAGGCGAAGAGTTTTTTTTAGGCAACCCAGACGCGCCAGTGACAATCATAGAGTATTCAAGCCATTTTTGCGGGCATTGCGCTAATTTTCATAAGGATACTTTGCCTTTGATTATGGATGAATACATTAAAACAGGAAAGGTTAAATTTATTTCCCGTTTGCTTTCCCCGCTTGAATTAGGAATGGCCATTTTGTGCGCGCAAGACCAGGGCAAATTCGCGGAATTTAACGAGAAGCTTTTTGAAAAAGCGGCAGAACTTAAGGCGGCGGAGGATATCAAAATAATAGCGGCTGATTTGGGATTAAACCAGAAAGAATTTAATTTGTGTTTTGACGCGGAGAAATATAAAACGAGCGTGGAAAAATGGTTTGAACAAGCGCAGGAAGATGGCGTGAGCGGAACGCCTAATTTCTTTGTTAATGGCGAGCAAATTGTCGGTAATCAACCGTATAGCGTTTTTAGAGACGCGATTGAAAAAGCGCTTGCGAAGTAGTTTTTTAATAATTAAAAAGGAGGTGGTCTCTTGGCAAGAATAGGTTTTGACTTAATCAAAAAGAAAGATTTTTTTAGGAGTGATATCGGAACAAGAGAGAGGGGCAATATTTCAGAAAAAAAAGTGGAAGAAGCCCTTGGGCGTCTTAAGAGAAAGAGATTAATTGTTAACTTTTTTAAGACATCAACAATTAAATCAATAGATAAACGCAAAATTGATTTTATCGTCATTATTATAAAGGGCGCCTATCATTTAGCGGTGGGCTTGAACGCGAAAAGCTCCTGGATTGGAGCGTTGGAACACGAAAATATAACAGCGCGAGCGAGAACGCGAGGGAGAGGAAGAAGAAATATGTTTAGCAGAATACCGGCAGTTATTGTCAACGAGAGAGATTCTGTGGAGGATCTCTGTGTTAAAATTTTAAAAAAAATTCGGAACGAATCCTGATTCTTAAATAAAAATAGAATCAGGATTTTTGTTTTTTTGAGTTTTGTGATATTATAATAATAATGCCTTTAGTAATAGAAAAAAAAGAAATAAAAAACTGGCTGAAGGAGTTAAAAAAGGGCTTCGCGGTTTTTGATGTTCGGAAAAGCGTCTTGCCTCCGAAGCAATATTTTTTTCCGCCTAAGGAAGAAACATTTAACTTTGACTTGAAAAGCCAAAAGTTAAGCGTTCCCGATTATGAGGGGCGAGTTTTGCTTTTTGGTTTAAATATGGCGCATTTGGAAGCGATGACGCAGTTGGACGAAATCATGGAGAAGCCGCGAAAAGATTTTTATTATTGGCGAAGAAGAGAAAAATCGGTTTTAGTCGGTTTGACTGATAATACAGTTATTGTCCCAATGGGCGGGGATATTATTTTAGAAAAAATAAATTCTAAACAATATCAGGTTTTGGTTTTAACAGAAAAAGGAAAGAAGGCGATTAAAAGTAAATTGATTAAAAAAATAGCCAAGCCAGTTATTAAGAAATATTCAACCGATTCAAATCCAATGAAAGAGATGCTTCTTGATTCGGAGTTGCTGGCGGAAGCGGTCGCCTGGTCGGCGAATCATAAAATTTGGGACGAATTGGCGAAAAAATGTTTGGGTTGCGGAATTTGCACTTATGTTTGTCCCTTATGTCATTGTTTTTCTATTGAGGACAGAGTTAATTTAGACGGCGAGAGTTGTTCTCGTTGCCGTCAGTGGGACGCTTGTACTCTGCCTAATTTTTCAAAAATCGCCGGAGGACATAAATTTCATCCGACGGTTAAAGAGCGGTATTACAATTGGTTTTATCACAAATTCGTCCGCGCCTACAAGGAATATGGAAAATCGCAATGCGTCGCCTGCGGAAATTGCAAAAACAACTGTCCCGCCGGCATTGGAATCGCAGGCGTTTTAATGGAGATAGTAGGGGATTATGAAAAATATTTACGAACCTGAAAAAGTTAAAATTATTGGAATAGAAAAACTTTCTTCTAATGTGAGCCGTTTTCGCCTTGCCTCGCCGAAACCAGGCAAAAGCGTGTTTAAGGCGGATGAAAATGGTCTGGTTTTTAATCCGGGGCAATTTCTTTTGTTTGGGCTTTTCGGTTGGGGCGAGGCGCCTTTTGGGGCGGCTTCCTCACCTTATGAAAAAAGGTATCTGGATTTGGTTGTTAGAAAGGCCGGTGTTTTGACGGAGAAGTTACATCAATTAAAAGAAGGCGATGAAGCGTTTTTGCGAGGTCCTTATGGAAATGGATTTCCCGTTGATTTTATGTCGGGCAAGGATGTCGTCATGGTTACGGGCGGATGTGGCATTCCTCCCATTGCCGCTTTGATTGAGTATATTATTAAAAACAGGGGAGATTTTGGGAATGTCTATTTAATTTACGGAGCGCGAACGCCCAAGGACTTATTAATGATGGACGCGATTAAGAAATGGGAAAAAGATATTAAGGTTTTGTTGACGGTTGATAAGCCGGATAAAAATTGGAAGGGATATGTCGGAATGGTTTCGGAATTGATTGATGATATAAAGATAAACGCGGTTGATGCGGTCGCGGCGATGTGCGGCCCCGGGCCCATGATGGAGGCGCTTGAAAAAATATTGAGGCCATTGGGAATTGCCGATAGAAGAATTTTTGTTAATGTGGAAAGAAAGATGCAGTGCGGGTTGGGCAAGTGCCAGCACTGCGCGACTGGGAGCAAATATGTCTGCCAAGACGGTCCAGTTTTTAATTTTGACGAGATTGATAAAAATCATGACTAAAAAAAATTCAAATCCAAGAGTTGCTATTTACGACCTGACTGATTGCGAGGGGTGTGAGGTGAAAATCGTCTCTTTAAGAGAGAAACTTTTGGTTTTGGAAAAAAGAATTGATATTGTTGACTGGCGTTTGGGGCAGGAGCGGAAAGAAGACGGGCCATTTGATGTGACGCTCATTGAAGGAGCGCCGATTACGCAAGAAGAGATTGATTTAATTAAATCATTGCGCGAAAAATCAAAGTTTTTGATTGGGTTGGGAAGTTGCGCCACCCTGGGCGGTATTCCGGCGATTATGGAAAAGAGCGAGAGGGAGAAATGGTGCAAGAAAATTTACGGAGAAAAATACAAGCCGAGAGGAATTGACGCCTTGCCATTAAGCGCCTATATCCATGTTGATTTTTTAATTCACGGCTGTCCGATTGAAGAAAGCGAATTAGTCAGAACAGTGGAAGAATTATTAAGCGGGAAAAAGCCGTCTTATCGCGGCTATTCGGTTTGTTTTGAATGCAAGCAGGCAGGTAATCCTTGCCGTCTTATAGACGAGAAACCTTGTTTAGGACCGATTACCCAAGGCGGATGCGGGGCTGTTTGTATTAACGGCGGTTCGCCCTGTTATGGTTGCTTTGGCTTACGCGAGGACGCGAATATTGACGCTTTATTAAAAATTTTAAATAACATCACGGACCCGCCTGGCGGCGAGGCAAGTAAAAAAGAAATTGAGAGATATTTTAGTATGTTCTTAAATAAAGTAAATAAATGAATAATTTTATCGCGAAAATTGAGGGGCATGGGAATTTGAATATTGATTGGGACGCGGGCGAGGTCAAACTCAATATTTTTGAGGGAGAGCGGCTTTTTGAGGGAATCTTGGTTGGCAGAACAGCCGAAGAAATGGCGTGGATTACTCCGCGGATTTGCGGCGTTTGTCCGACCGCTCATAATTTGGCTTCTTTGAACGCGATTGAAAACGCTTTGGGAATTAAGCCGAGCAAAACGACCGTTCTTTTGCGCGATTTAATGCAATGCGGACAGATGATTCAGAGTCATGTACTTCATCTTTTCTTTTTGGTTTTGCCCGATTATATCGGCATTGACCGAGCGACTGAATTGGCTCCAAAAAATCCAGCCGCTTTTAAGGACGCTTTATCGCTGAAAGAGGTTTCCGATAAAATTGTTCAAATTGTCGGCGGGCGAATTGTTCATCCGACTACGACCACAATTGGCGGTTTTCATAAAGTCCCGACCAAATCCGCTCTGAAAGTTCTTCTCAAAAAATTAAAAGAGACCGAAGACGCGGCGCGAAAAACAATTCAGATTTTTGAAGGGATTGAGTATCCCGAATTAAAAGTGGATTTGAAATTGGCCGCTCAAGAAGGGGAATATATTATTGCAGTTTCTTCAACAGATATAGAGAAGAAAGACAAGTCGCTCATTACGGATTACAAAAAAAACATAGAAGAGGAAGTCAGAGAATATTCAACCGCTAAATTCAGCAAATACAAAGGCGAAGAAACCCTAGTCGGTTCTTTGGCGCGCTTGGCGGTTTTTGGGAGCTCGGCTTCCAAAATAGATTTCACCAATCCTTTTCATAATAATATCGCCCAAGCGATTGAGACCCTTTATTACCACCAAAAAGCGATAGAAATTGTTGAAAAATTGCTTGAAATGAAAATTAACGCTGAAGCGATTAAACAATCATCCAATCCGTCATTAAAGGGGATTGGTTCTACGGAGGCGCCGCGAGGCGGGCTTTATCATGAGGTTCATTTGAGTCAGGATAACGATATTATTTACGCCAACATTATTACGCCGACGGTTCAGAATTTGACATCAATTGAAAAAAGCGCCAAGGCGCTTTTGGGACAAACGAAAAATAAATCGCGAGAAGAGATGGAGAAATTGTTGACAATGTTAGTCAGGGCGTACGATCCCTGTATTAGTTGTTCAGCGCATTAATGATGATGGTCGCAGGTATGAGTATGGTCTTTTATCATTTTCAGGATTTTCTTCGCTTCGGTCTTGGGAATTTTGTTAATTGCCAGTTCGTCGTGGATGAAAATATAATCGCCGACTTTTATATTCTTAAGCAAACTTAAATTAACCCGATGGCTATGGTCGCCCGCTTGGACATTCGCCCATTTTCCTTCAATTTTAACAACCTTGCTTGGAATAGCTAAACACATAAAAATATTATAATACAAATATGAACAAAAACAAAGGGTTTCTTTTAATTTTAATGACGGCTTTTATTTCGGGCGGGGTTGTCTTTATTAGCAAGTTTGGCGTGAGCGTGGTTAACCCATATATTTTCACCGGGTTGAAAAATATTGTTGTCGCCTTGTTGGTTGTTTGCTGGCTTTTAATGATGAAGGACTGGCGCGTTTTGAAAGAACTTGGAAAAACGCAATGGCTCTCGCTTTTGGCGGTCGGATTGGTTGGCGGCTCAATTCCTTTTCTTTTATATTTTAAAGGTCTTTCAATGACCAACGCGGTTCAAGCCGCTTTTATCCACAAAACAATGTTTGTTTTTGTCGCTCTTTTAGCGGTTGTTTTTTTGAAAGAAAAAATTAGCAAAAATTTTTTAATTGGTGGATTTCTTTTGTTTTTGGGCAACATTTTTCTTTTGAAAATATTGCCTCATCAATTTGGTTCGGGCGACTTGCTTATTTTTTTGGCGACTTTGCTTTGGGCTTCCGAAAATGTTTTAAGCAAGCATCTGCTCAAAGAATTGCCCGCGAGAATTGTCATTTGGGGAAGAATGTTTTTTGGTTCAATTTTTATTACTCTTTTTTTGCTGGCGACAGGACAATTTAATCTGCTCGGTTCATTAAATTTAGAGCAGGCGGGCTGGGTTATGATTACGGCGGTTTTGCTTTTTGGGTATGTCGCGACATGGTATACTGGATTGAAATATGTCAAAGTTTCCGTCGCGGCGACAATTTTGCTTTTGGCGAGTCCGATTACAACATTGCTGTCGGTTTTGTTTTTAGACGGAAGTTTGGCAACTAATCAAATTTTGGGAATTTCTTTGATTTTTGCGGCGCTTGGAATAATCTACTTTTATGTTGGAAAAGAAAGAAAATCAGCGATTGTCGCTTAATTGCGAAGGAATTTTAAGATGCGCGCGATACGCTTTTATGCCCAACAAATTAAGTTTTTGCGGGCCGGATAAAAACAGGGATTTGCTCTATTATTGCCAAACAGGAAAGATTGACGGAGGATTAAATTTAATTTTAGAAAAATTTCAAACGCTTTATCCGTATTTAGAATTAATCGCGCGCGCTAATCAGATTAGAGATCCTTTTGACGAAAGAGTAATTGAAGCGTATTGGATTGGTAATCAACTTTTGGAAAATATCGGCAAGTCGGCGTTGTATCATCATTTAATTGACGAGCAGCAACTTAAGAAAAAATTAAACCCTAAATTATTTAAGCAAACGGTTAGCAAGATTCCCTTGGGCGCCAAGCCGCATCATAGTTTTCATGTTTTTAATGTTTGGAAACGGACGGGAAATTTAGATGTCGCGCACACATTAAGCACGATGGATTTATGTCGGATTAGTTGGGGGAAAATTAAGAAAATTAAAAAGCCGTATTTGGAAGTGGAATATCAGCCGTTGATTTTGGAAAAAGATAAATTAAAACTGGGGAATTTAATTCCGCAAAAGGTTTTATTTGAGATGGATAATGATGGTTTTATCAAAGAGCCGCGAATTGGACAATGGGTTTCCTTCCACTGGGAATTCGCCTGCGAATTCTTGAATAAAAAACAAATTAATTATTTAAAAAAATACACCCAAGAGAGCATTGATTTAGCGAATAACCTTGTTAGACCCTAAGTGTTTAACTTTAGGAAATATGTAATTCGGCTATCCGAAAGCCGAATGGAATTAAGTACACACTATTGACAAGTAGTTCTTGGGAATATATACTGTGGTTATTATGAGCACTACCTCTGTCTTTGGGCAAGGGTAGTTTTTTTATGGCAAAATTGTGGTATAATTTGAAGTATGAATATAAAAAAAGAGGAAAGAGTAGTTGTTTATATTGATGGCAATAATTTTTACAAATACCTTAGAAATAAGGAAATTGATTTTCCAAAAGGTGTAAAATTTAATTTTATCAAGTTTGTTGATTTTTTAGCGGGAAAACGAAAATTAATTTCAAAAAGATATTATATTGGAATTGCTAGAAATATTGACGGCAGCGATAAAAGCAAAGTGATTGTTTCTGGTCAGCAAAAGTTTTTATCAAAGATAGAAAATGAAGGATTTGCCATAAAACGAGGCAGGGTAATGTATGATGGAGGAAGAATAAGAGAAAAAGGCACAGATGTTAAAATAGCGGTTGATTTAATTGTGGGAGCAGTTGACGATATTTATGATACCGTTATTTTAGTTAGTTCTGATACGGATTTAATCCCGGCTATGAATTATGTTAGATACAAAGGGAAAAAAGTAGAATATGTTGGTTTTTCTCACGCCCCTTCTCTTGGAATGCAAAAGCATGTAGATTTTTCGGTATTACTTCGCCCCGACGATATAGATAAATTTAAGTCAGAATAATAATCACAAATCGGAGGTTGAACCTCTGTTTTGACAAATGTCCGAAAAATTGCGCTGCGAAGTCAAAATTTTACAGCCCGCGATGTGAATTAGCTTTGGAGATGGTTTTTATAAGGGTTTGATTTTTGGAGGAGAATAAAAATTATGCAAGATATTAAAAATTTTCAAATTAAATGGGCGACATGTTTTGAAAATGTAAAGTTTAAACACTATCCTCAAATATCAAGAACAAAAATGAAATACCCTACGATTTACAGTTGGCAGGTATTTGAAAATAAAAAATTAAAATCAATATATATTGGCGAGACAGTTGATATTGGTCGTCGATTTTATCATTACAAAAATCCAGGAGTAAGTCAGAAAACTAATAAAAGAATTAAACAAGAATTAACAGAAAAAGAAAAAAGCGGATTTATTATCAATTTTTGCGAATTAGATTTTGATGGTTTAAAATTTAATAATTCATTATGCATTTCCAAAGATGGATTTGAGAACAAATCTAATAGATTAATAATAGAAAATTTAGTTATTTTGCATTACAGAAATCAAGCAATAGAAATTTTGAATAATGGGATAAAATGAAAAATAATGCTTAAAACAAAAATAAATTATTTGTTAATAATTATAGTCCTTGTTGTTGCTGGGGTTTATTTGAATTATTCAATTGATGATTTTTTGAGTGATATTTCGGACAATATTTTTAATGCCGATATTATCAATAAAATCACAACAAAAGAAATAATAGTTTTTGAAGAAAATGAGGATAATAATAAGATTGATGAAAATTATAATAATCCATTAGATGAGATCTTTTTTGAGGGCGCTAAAGTTTATTATTGGAATTTTGTAGGTTCGGAACAGCCATATGATTTTGAAAAAAGAACAAATAAAGATGGTAATTTTTATATAAAATCTGTGCCTTATGGCGCTGGATTGTATATTAATGTTGCGGTTTTTAGAAATAATAAAACCATTTTTAAAAGGGAGATGATTTGGAAGGGTAGAGCTTTTATAAGTTGGCGTGATAATTCTTTAAATATCATTGAAGGTAGGGAATATGATGGTTCTTGCTGCCCAAAAGAATGGTTATTAACTAAATACAAATATAATTCTGAAACTGATACAATAGATGAGGTGGAAACTAAAATATATGCAGGTGGAGAGGTTAGACCAATAGGTCCAAATATAGTGCCTCTTATTATTTATCCTTATACTAATTATCCGAAAGAACTCGAAGACTTTGAAGAAGATAACACTATTGAAGTTTTTGAGCTTTAAACCTTGATATCAAAGAATAATAAAAAGGATAATCATATGAGATTTAGAGAAAAAATACAAAAAGAGATTAAAAATGACAAAATTAGAAAAAATAAAATTGGCGGTGTTGTTTTTTGGGTTATTCTATAACAGGAACAGTCCCTGCGGCGGGGACTGTCCCCTCAAAAACTATGTATGATTTAATTATTATTGGCGGGGGGCCGGCTGCTGTTTCGGCTGGGATTTATGCGGCTCGGAAAAAAATGAAGACGCTTTTGATTGCCAAGAGTTGGGGCGGGCAGGCGGCCTTGGCGCCTTTGGTTGAGAATTACGCGGGGGTTGAGCCGATTTCTG
>Ga0180732_1001695_pt1 | contig 12952 bp, 12 predicted proteins | sample KR11_01MetaG_FD_148674 | JGI IMG/M metagenome (GOLD analysis project Ga0180732, IMG submission 148674) | Groundwater microbial communities from the Olkiluoto Island deep subsurface site, Finland - KR11_0.1 MetaG | ecosystem: Environmental > Aquatic > Deep subsurface > Groundwater | place...
TTTGATAATGCCGTCTTTTTTACAATCCCCGCAACCACATTTTGGACAAGTAACCATAGCGATTCCTCCTGAATTGTTGTTATTGTGGTTGGGAGTCTATCATAACTATATTCATTTAACAATGCCAAATATATATTGCCCTTGCCCGTTTCGTTAAAATACCTGGTTAGCAAAGCTCCGTAATACCCACCTACTCCTCCGACTCCAAAAAAACATATATTCATCTATTACTCCTTGAGCATAGCTTTTATTTGTAATTTTGTTTTCATTCTCGTTGGAACTTGATAGTGCTTACTGCTCTTGTCCTTTTTGGGTTCACAAACCAGAATTCCCCTCTCGTCTGTGTAAAAATTGCAGACATTCTCAAGGATTATTCGCAGTCGTCTCCGTGCGCGGTGAAGGCGAACTTTCGTGGCATGAATGGAAATACATAGTATATCGGCGATTTCCGGGTTCGTCATTTCTTCCAGATCATGCAAGATAATAACGACACGGTAAGAATTCGGCAGCTTGTCGAAATACTGCCTAACACATTCCCCCATCTCGGCACATTCTATCACTTTGTCTAATTGAGGTGCGTTCTCGTCACGCAGATCCTGTGGTGCAATGATGGCATCACTTCCATCATAAACTTGTTTATTGGTTCTTTTTTGTTTTCTGAAATAGTCTCGGCAGACGTTAGTTGCAATTCTGTAAAGCCAAGGGATGAAGCGCGCGTGATCCCTTAGCTCTGAAATGTCCAGATAAGCCCGGAGCATAGTTTCCTGGGTCAAATCGTCTGCTACTCCTGAGTTTCGAACGATCCCACGTATATATTTAACGAGCGCCGCCCATTCCTTTTCGAGAGCTGTTTTTAGCAAGTCTTGGGTCATTGGGTTACCACCCCACAAATAAAATAGCAGCCACCTTTGCCATCAACATTGTTCTGAAGATAAAACCCGCAATATCCTATAAACAGCTGGCGTCTTTAACCTATTATTATTGATACGAGTATGCACTCGTAAAATTGCGAACGCTGTCTCCAACGACACATTTCTAAGCCCGTGTGCTTTAATTGTGAGGTTTTTATATTCTCCATTCTTTTATCATGCTCCCCAACGATACCCCTTTGAGTATCAAAGCAATAAACTCTCTGCTCTTAATTTTTCTGGTGAGAAGATATCTGATAAGTATAAATAAAATGCGAACACCTCTACAGTGGTGAAAGCTATCATTGCTGCATTTGAGCAAAGATCAATTAACATACACCATAGTCTTGGATATTAAGCCTGTTGTATTTGAAATACTATATTACGGTAGTATACTCAACAGAAAATGGATATTTGCCCTTCATGGACTTCTATTCCTTTTTAACAGCGCAAAAATCCCTTATAGTTCCACCGATCTTCTTTCTAAGTTCACCAGATACCGATCGATTTCGATATTTCGAAACAATGACTACATGATATTTGCAGTCCTATTTTACATGTGCTAAATTTTAATGGGTTCAAATGGTTCTTCCTCCTTTACCCCTTTCTATCGGGGCTTTTCTGGAGGAAGGACATATCATCACTTTCCAACTATTGCACCCAGGTCAGGTCTAACCTTTTAGGGTCGCACCAGCAAAGCTGGTGGTTTAATGCAAGGCAATAAAAAAATAGAGACTGGAGCGTTTTTTTGGATCTAATAATCAGCAATCTGCAAATTCCTGTTGAAAAAGACGGAATTGATGAATATGTAAATGCCGCTTTACAAAAGCTGGAAATATGCGAAGAAAATATATCCATCCTAAAAATTCTTAGTAAATCACTTGATACAAGCAGCAAAGAACAATTCTATTACAAAATTTCACTTGTTGTAAGTACTAATGACAGCTTTGAAAACAAACAAAACTTTCCAGTATATTCAGAACAAATAAAAACGAACAGTAAAATAAAAACTATACTTAAGGATAGGCCTATAATAGTAGGTTTCGGCCCTGCCGGTATGTTTGCTGCGCTTGAACTTATTGATTATGGGATTAAGCCATTAATATTTGAAAGAGGTAAAAAAATTGAAGAACGCGGAGCTGATGTTCAAAGATTTATAAAAGAAAGAGAGATAAATCCTGAATCTAATATTCAATTTGGTGAAGGTGGCGCCGGTTCATACTCGGATGGGAAGCTGTTTTCAAGGAGAAATAATAATTCGAGCTATATAAACCGGGTGTTGCAGACTTTTATTAAATTTGGCGCACCTGAAGAAATAGGCTACATCAGCAAGCCCCATTTAGGGACTGATGTATTGTGCGAAATAGTTCGTAATATAAGGATGTATATTCTTGAGAGAGGCGGTGAGATAAATTATAGCTCAAAAATGACGGATATCCTGATATCAGATGGTAAGGCCTCGGGTATTATAATAAACGGTGAGAAGGAATATCTTTCTTCAGGTATCTATATTTCTTTGGGACATTCTGCGCGTGATACCTTTGAGATGATGCATAAAAAAGGCATCGCTATTGAGCAAAAACCGATATCCGTTGGAGTAAGAATTGAACACCCTGTTGAAACTATCAATCTTATGCGATACGGCGATAAATATTGGAACTTCTGTGGGTTAGGGGCTGCCACATATTCTTTGAATTATACAAATAGAAAAATTCGTAGGGGGGTTTATACATTCTGCATGTGTCCCGGTGGTGAGGTGATTAATGCTTCATCCGATCAAGGCCTGCTGGTTGTAAACGGTATGAGCTATTCACATAGATCATCAGCATTTTCAAATGCAGCTCTGGTTGTAACCTGTCATACTGATGATTATAAATCAACTGGCCCATTGGCTGGTATAGAGTTTCAAAAGGAAATTGAGCAAAAGGCCTTTAATGCAGGAGGCTCCGGATGGGGAGTGCCTGCACAGAATTTGATGGACTTTTTAGGCAAGAGGAGTTCTGCCGTCTTGAATTACAACTCGTATAAAATGGGGGCTATTCCTGCTGATATGAATGATATTTTTCCGGAATTTGTGGTTGAAGAGCTGTTGGCCGCATTTAATAAATGGAAAGCAGAGTATCCATTATTTGTTTCAAATCATGCGATATTGTTAGGTGCGGAAACAAGAACTTCATCTCCTGTACGGATTAAACGCAATGAAAATTTTGAATCGGTAAATATAAAAAATTTGTACCCGATAGGCGAAGGTTCAGGCTATACAGGAGGTATAACAAGTTCTGCCGCTGATGCCATAAAGGCTGTTGAAAAACACATGTTACAAGGATGAAAGCATCGGAAGCATCCTTGCTCATTGTCAATCAAAAACAATAAATGTTTATCCTGATTTTTTTAGAGTTAAAACTGATGCTTCGGTGATCATACCCTTATCGATGCTTTTCGATTGGCGCGGAAGGATCTGTATTTCACATTCAGGAAACAGTTCGTTAAGGTGTGAAAGCAAACCATATCGGGGTTCACCATTATCACATAAAATAATTATTTTTTTCATTTTATATGCCTTTCGTTTTTATTGGATAGATAGACTCTTCCAAAAAATTTTCTTATCATTTCATAGTTGCCATTTAATTGACGGTTGATATCTGTAAGCATATTAACGTCTGAGCCAGTTTCAAAACGTCCCATTTTGGCCGATCTCTGCGTTGGGCGAAAATTATAATCCTCGAAATACTCCATGTATTCCTGCGGTTAAAATTTTCACCCGCCTTGACCTTGACCAAACTGAAACGTTTTGAAAGTGGCTCGTCTATATAAAATTGATCATAAAAAAGTAACCATTACATTGATTTGATAACACTTCCCGAATCATAGGCACAAATAGCAGAAATTGGCATGGGAATCCCCCCTTGATCGAACCAATCGTTAATAGCAATACATACAAATCATATGCCAAAAGCTATTTTATGCTTTCAAATGGGGCTTTTTGAAACTGGCTCGATGGTAATCAGAAAAACCGGCATGGCTGAATGAAAAAGTTCTCATGATCAAGATAAATCAATGATAGCTCGAGTTTATATTTGAGCTTGAAGATAATTTTTAGCAGGCATTTTAGCAGGTATTAGGATGTTGTCTATAGTTGAATAAAAAAAAGGTGTTTAAACTCTTAACTGAATTTAAACACCCTGCAATTCTAAAAGTGGCGTCCCCAAGGGGATTTGAACCCCTGTCGCCGGCGTGAAAGGCCGGTGTCCTGGACCGGGCTAGACGATGGGGACGTGATTTGCTCTATATAATATAATTAAATTTAAAAAGCCAACAATAATTAGCCAATATTTAGCCTTATTGGTGGGCCGTGCGCGACTCGAACGCGCGACTCTCTGCTTAAAAGGCAGATACTCTACCGACTGAGTTAACGGCCCTTAAAAAAGACCTTTTTATTACCACATAAAATATGCTTGTCAATAAAAAACTCAGTAAATCTTTAAAACATCCTGGTTAAAATATTTATGGACTTGAAAAACAGCTTTCAATTCCAGCCTTAGGAATAAACCGGCATCTTCTTATTACTATCTCATTTGTTTATCATATATTCAATCTAAAATAACATATTTTTTTATTACTTAAGGTTTTGTATCAACAAATCCTTAAAATATATTAATTTAATAACGATGGACTCAAAATAATATTCATTAACGGGCAAGGCTGGTAAGTCCAGGTTTTGGGTAAGGTTGAAACGCTTTATCAAAAACTTAATCAAATGGACTTTTTATGAAGCTGTCAAAATTTGTTTGACAAGAATTGGATAGTAATATACTCAACTTACAATATGGTTGGATTTGCTTTATCGCAACAACAGCCACATTCCCCATGGCTGTTGCGAAGTTAGCAGCCAGGTTATGAAATAGAAACAATGTTCTTTTGCCATGCGCTTAAATCCTAGAGGATACCGTACATGTTAAGCTGTTTTTTTAAAAGCCTTCGAGGCTGATTTAACAAAAATATAGAAGGGAGGAATATAAAAATTGGAATTAATAGTATTATTAAAACAGGTGCCATCAACTGAATCCTTTGTTGGAATTTCCGAAGACGGTAAGTCAGTAAAGGTTGGCGATGCAAAAATGGTAGTAAACCCTTATGATGAACTTGCTGTAGAAGAAGCGCTCAAATTAAAAGAGGCGAACGGAGGTTCGGTAACAATCATTTCGGTAGGATCGGATAAGGCGGTAGAAGCAATAAGAACCGGTCTTGCCATGGGCGCTGATAAAGGAATATTGATTAACGATCCTGCTGCTAATAATTGTGATGGATTGCAAACAGCCAGAATCCTTGCTGCTGTGATAAAGAGTATGCCTTACGACCTCATAATTGCAGGTCAGAGGGCTGTTGATGACGATAATTATGTTGTAGGTTCAGCTGTTGCAGAGTTTTTAAATATACCGTCTATTGCTATGGTTACAAAAGAAACTATAGCCGATGGAAAAATTACATGCGAAAAAACAGTTGAGGGGGGCACAGTTACAGTTGAAAGTACGCTTCCTGCTCTTATAACTACACAGCGCGGACTAAACGAACCAAGGTATGCATCTTTACCAGGTATTATGAAAGCTAAGAAAAAACCTCTTGAAACCAAAAAACTTCAGGATATCGGACTTGATGCTGCCGGAATGGGAAGCCAAAAGACAAAAGTCATTTCTTTTAAGTTGCCACCTGAAAGAAAAGGCGGAAAGATCATTTCGGGAGAAACCGATGCTGATAAAGTCAAGGCTCTTGTAAAGGCTTTACAGGAAGAAGCGAAAGTGATTTGATCTGGTTAATATATTCGCCAAAGAGGTTATAAACGTAAAAAGATTTTGAATTTATAGATATTTTTTTATTAAGGAGATGGATATGTCTTGTGGTGTACTTGCAATAACAGAACAGGTTGATGGTGTTTTCAGGAAAGTTACATACGAAGCACTCAGTGAAGGAAGGCGCATAGCTGATGGGTTGGGATGTGCTCTTTCAGTAGCGGTTCTCGGTTCAGGGATAAAAAGCAATGCCGAAACGCTTGGAAAATATGGTGCTGAGAAAATATTTGTAGCTGATGATCCTGAACTTAAAGAATATATGACTGATACTTATACAAATGTCATTGCCGGAATTGCTGCTAAGGAAAAACCCCGCATGATTATATTGGGCGCATCATTTCGAGGCAAAGAACTTGCTGCTAGGCTTGCCGCCAGGCTCGATGCTCCTATAGCTATGGATTGTATAGCTGTAAGACTTGAAGGAGGAAAGGTCATTGCAACACGGCCAGTTTATGGAGGAAAGATACTTGCTGATGTTGAACTTGAAGGAGAACCTCAGATAGTAGCAATACGACCTAATTTTATGGCGATTGCAGAATCTCAAAAGGCAGGAACTGTTGAAGATGCCGCAATCGATAAAGGTAAAATTGATCTTAAGTTTATAGAAAAGAAACTTGAAACAGGCAAAGTAGAGCTGACAGAGGCTGATGTCATTGTTTCAGGAGGCAGAGGAATGGGAGGGGCTGACTTTTCAATAGTTGAAAAACTTGCAGAAGTTCTTGGAGGAGCTGTTGGCGCTTCACGTTCTGCAGTTGATGAAGGATGGAGACCTCATTCAGATCAGGTAGGGCAAACCGGAAAAGTTGTTTCACCTAATCTTTACATAGCCTGCGGTATATCAGGCGCGATACAGCATCTTGCCGGAATGTCATCATCAAAAGTTATCGTCGCAGTGAATAAAGATCCTGAAGCCCCTATTTTTGCAAAGGCGGATTTTGGGATTGTTGGAAATCTGTTTGATGTTGTACCTTTGATTACAGAAGAAATTAAAAAGGCTAAGGGATTATAAGATTATAAAAAAGAAATACGTTCAGATCGTCAGACTACACGAAAGTTGATGGACTCGCAAGAAGTCCATCAACAGGCTGAATGTAGGAAAATCAAAGCATAAAAAATAAACTAAATTTATTATATATAAAAAGTCTTGCAGAAATCCGTTTTGCAAGACTTTTTATATAATGTTTTCAATATATGAGACCTTTGAAATACTTTCAGGTTTGTCCAAGTGCAAAATAAGCGATAATCTCAACTTACGGGATATACTCTTTTAAGCATTTAAGAGATAGTACTTATGCTTTGCGCCATGTCACTTTACGTGAGATTTAAGCATGCTGACTCAGTGATTGGGCAAAATCCGGTGTATGAAAAAAGGTCTTCTTTTTGTTAAGCCTTCAAAATACTGGTTTGCATATGCAAAGGCGCATAAATAATATATATATAGAAAGTCTTGGTTGTGCAAGAAACCTTGTCGACAGCGAACTGATGCTGGGAAAACTTGTTGACGCAGGATACAATATTGTTGTTGATCCTGCTAAAGCCCGCACGATTTTGATAAATACATGCAGCTTTATAGAAGCTGCAATAAATGAATCCATTGATACGATTCTTGAACTTGCAAAATATAAACGGAACGGGAAATGCCGTCGGATTATAGTAGCAGGTTGTCTTCCCGAACGCTTCAGGGAAAAGATAATAAAAACCCTTCCTGAAGTAGACTTTTTTCTTGGAACCGGCGCATACAGTAAAATCGTACAGGCTATCGAGGGAATTCCAATAGCATCGGGTATACTCTTGCCGGATCCTGGCTTAACCTTATTGAATTACTCTGCCGAGCCCAGAATCAGATCTGTACCTTATATGGCTTATTTGAAAATTGCTGAAGGATGCAACAGGCGTTGTACTTATTGCATAATTCCTAAGCTTCGCGGTAAACAACGTAGCCGTGAAATTGAAGATGTAGTTTCAGAAGCAAAAGTTCTTATAGAATCCGGAGTCAAAGAGCTTATCCTTGTTGCTCAGGATACATCATCTTATGGAAAGGATTTAGGCAACTCAGTTAATCTTGCAAAGCTTATCGAAAGAATTTCCGATCTGTCGGATGATATCTGGATAAGAATTCTATACGGTCATCCCGAAAGCATTGAAGCCGATGCGATTAAAGCTATAGCTTCTGCTGAAAATGTATGCTCCTATTTCGATATTCCTATTCAGCATGCAAGCAGTAAAATACTGAAAAGAATGGGACGAAATTACAATCAGACCAAGTTGCTTAAACTTTTTGATAAAATACGGTCAACAGATCCTGATGCTGTTTTGCGAACAACTGTAATTACCGGTTTTCCTGGTGAAACGGATAAGGATTTTGGTGAATTATTATCTTTTATAGAAAAGATAAAGTTTGATCATCTCGGTGCTTTTGTCTATTCCGATTCCAAAGACATTGTCTCTCATAAACTTTCAGATAAAGTTCGCAAAAATGTTGCAAAAAAAAGATATGAAAGGATTATGTCCTGCCAGATGGAAATATCTTCTCAAAATAATAGGCGCCATATTGGAAAGGTTTTTGATGTGCTGGTAGAAGAATCCCCTGAAGAAAAACTATATATAGGACGAACTAAATATCAGGCTCCCGATGTGGATGGCATCACTTACATAAGCGGAGAAATGAAAACTGGCTCTTTGGTCAGGACAAAAATTACAGATGCCCTTGAATATGATCTTGTTGGAGAACCTGCATGAAAGATTTAAAGCGAGAGCTCCTTTCAATTGTCGGAAAAGATCTTGCTGAAATTGAAGTTGCGCTTACCGATAACTTGAACCCCTACCTTGACCTTGTTTCTGATGTTGCCAAACATATTCTTTTTGCCGGCGGGAAAAGATTAAGGCCGCTTCTCATGGTTCTTTCAGCAAGAATCTGCGGTTATAAGGGCGGGTATGACAAGGTTTTTTCAACAATTTTTGAATACCTTCATGCAGCAACACTACTGCATGACGATGTTATTGACGGGGCTACATTAAGAAGAGGGAAACCAGTTGCAAATTCAATATGGGATAACGCCACAGTTGTTTTAACCGGTGACTTTCTTCTTGCACGAGGTCTTTCAATTGCTGCAGCTACAAAAAAGCCCAGTGTTATAAAAATAGTTGCTGAAATCACCGAGAACATGTCTCAGGGAGAAATAGAGCAGCTTTTGAGAAAGGGTGATATTAATATCACAGAAGAAGAATACAGGAAAATAATATGGCGTAAAACGGCAGTATTGTTCCGGGGCGCGTGCAAAATCAGCGCCCGTTTGGCAAATGCTTCAAAGCGTGAAGAAAAAGCTGTGACCAACTATGGGTATAACCTCGGAATGGCTTTCCAGATGGCTGATGATCTTCTTGATTATACGCTTGATACCAATGCTATCGGAAAAGGAGTCGGAGCTGATTTAAAAGAGGGAAAAGTAACTCTTCCCGTTATACATGCCCTGAAAGAGGCAAATCCAAAAGATCGCCTAAGGATGGAAGGAATAATAAAAAATAATAATTTTTCTGCCCGTAATTTTAAATCTCTGATAAACTTACTTGAAAAATATGAAGGAATTTCATACACTGAGAAATGCGCAAGAGATCATATTAACGAGGCAAAAAAATCGCTTCTTGTTTTCAACCCTTCAAAAACAAGAAATATACTTGAATATATTGCTGATTATACACTTTTAAGAAAATCCTGAGTGCTTTAATGTTAAATTATAGACTTTTACTTCTCACTTCTGAAACACTTATAATAATAACAGTGTGTTGTAACAGCGAAGATAAAACAAGCTAAGTTGAAAACACAACATTTTTCTCTATTCCACCCAGCAAGGAAAACCGACATGACTTGCCGGTCATAAGCATATGAAAATAAATATTCCAAATATTATAACAATTATAAGAATCCTGCTTGTCCCCCTTTTTATTATTTTTCTGATCAGGGATTTGTTTGTTTCAGCGCTCATTATATTTGCAATCGCGGGATTGAGCGACGGCCTTGACGGTTTTATCGCGCGATATTTCAATCAGCGCACAGAACTCGGTGCATATCTTGATCCTATAGCAGACAAACTCCTTATAATATCTGCATACGTAAGCCTTGCGGTTATTAAAATCATCCCGGGGTGGCTTGCGGTTATTGTAATAACCCGTGATGTTATTATACTGCTTGGAATAGCAGTTTTTTCCATAACGGACATAACAATTGAGATAAAACCTAGTCTTGTGAGCAAATGCACAACGGTTGCACAGCTTGGAACCGTTGTATTTATTCTTTTTAATCCAACAGTTTCAGATGCTTCATTAATTAAATATTATATTTACTGGGCTACGGCGGGATTATCAATTCTTTCAGGCTTTCATTATATTTATAAAGGCATGAATATTCTTCAGGAAGCTTCGCCAAATGATTAGAAGCTTAATTTGTGCGGCTTTCATAAGATATAAATAATTTTCCAAAGGAGCCTGTTTCAAAACGTTTCAGTTTGGTCAAGGTCAAGGCGGGTAATAATTTTAACCACAGGAATACATGGAGTATTTCGAGGATAGCGCTAAAGCTTCACTAAAGTGCAAAATTTTAGCCCAACGCTGAGATCGGCCAAAATGGTATGTTTTGCAATTGGCTCAAAGAAAAGCAATTGGCTTGAATATTTAAAATCAACATATTCTGGGTAGTTGTTCTCCTGTCAGCATATCTATAATACGTTTTCCTCCAATGGTGGTATGCATAACCACTTTTCCCGGATTTTGCTCTTTTACCTGTCCGATTAAAGCGGCCTGTCTGCCATAGGGTGTTTCTCTCATGGCAGCTAATACGGCTTCGGCCTGAGACTGCGGCACAATAGCGATCAGCTTTCCTTCATTTGCCATATAAAGAGGGTCCAGCCCTAATATTTCAGATGCTGCGAGTACGCTTTCATTAATGGGAATTGCTTCTTCATAAATATCTATTGCGACCTGAGATTGAATTGCGATTTCATTTAAGGTTGTGGCCAAACCTCCTCTGGTAGGATCACGAAAAACATGTATTTCGGAACCGGTGTTTAACATTTTCTGAACCAGATGATTTAACGGAGAAGCATCACTTTTAAGAGGCGAATCCAGGAACAGCCCTTCACGGGCAGAAAGTATGGTTATGCCATGATCTGCTATAGTGCCACTTATTAATACTGCATCTCCCGGTCTTGCATTCTGCCCGGCAATATCAATATTTGCCGGAACAAGACCTATTCCTGAAGTATTGATAAATATTTTATCGGCAGCTCCTTTGGGAACAACCTTGGTGTCTCCGGTAACTATTTGAATGTCTGCCTCAAAAGCGACTTTTTCCATGGAAAAAAGAATCTGCTCAAGTTCTTTTATTAAAAAGCCTTCTTCGATAATAAATCCGACGCTTAAATAACTGGGGCGCGCTCCTCTCATTGAAAGATCATTGACAGTGCCGCATATGGCCAGGGAGCCGATATCTCCGCCGGGGAAAAAAATGGGGTCTACTACAAAGCTGTCTGTTGTAAAAGCCAATTTGGCACCGCCCAGTTCAAAGACTGCGCTGTCGTTTAATTCATTTAATAAAGAATTTCCAAACCTGGGTAAAAACAATTTCTCAATTAATTCCTGAGAAGATCTTCCGCCACTGCCGTGATCCAGAATGATTTTATCCGAAACCATAACAAATCCTTGTTTAGCAAGTTAAATAGCAATACTGATGATAATCAGAACATCTATGCTATGTAATATTTATAATAAGCGGCACAGGTGCCTTCTGTGGATACCATGCATGGGCCTATAGGGTTTTGAGGAGTGCATACCTTCCGATAAAACCTGCATTCTGCCGGATTTTTAGTCCCGCAGATAACCTCGCCGCATACACAATCCGGATGGTCTTTAGCTGGTTGGACTTTAAGATCAAAATAATCTTCGGCTGCAAATGATCTGTATTCATCCCGCAAAGTTAATCCGCTTTCCGGTATAAGTCCCAAACCCCGCCAGTTAGAATCACAAGTAATAAACACCTGATTAAGTACTTCCGTTGCCCTTAAATTACCTGTTGCTGTTGCTCCCCTTTTGTATTGAATTTCAACAGTTGTTTCTCCTTGTTCAATCTGCCTTATAAGCATAAATATTGTTTCCAGAATATCTATAGGCTCAAAACCGCAAACTACACCTGGTATCCCATGTTTTTGAGCAATCTGTTCATAGGCAAGAGTTCCTATGATGGTAGTAACATGTCCGGGATAGATAAATCCCTGGATATTTAACCTGTCGGAATTGAGCAAGGCTGTCAAAGCTGGGGGAAGTAGTTTGTGTGCAGACAATATAAAAAAATTATCTATCTTTATTCGTTTTGCTTCTAAAACGGTGGCAGCTATAGCAGGAGCAGTAGTTTCAAAACCAATGGCAAGAAACACTACTGTTTTTTTTGGATTTTCACAGGCTGTTTTTAAGGCATCAAAGCTTGAATAAACCACACGCACATCGGCTCCTCCGGCCCTTTGTTTTTGCAGGGTGGATAAAGAACCGGGAACACGTATCATATCACCAAATGTTGTAATAATAACTTCAGGATAACTACTTAGAACAATAGCCCGGTCTATTTCTGCCCTGGCAGTAACACAAACCGGACATCCGGGACCTGAAATAAGCTGAATTGTTTCAGGCAGCATCTGCCGTATTCCATGGCGAAAAATGGATACCGTATGTGATCCGCATACTTCCATCAGACGAACAGGTGTTTCAGACAGATCCCAAATGGCATCAATCAACTTCTTAGCTATATGCTTATCTCGATACTCACTCAAATGTTTCATCGGTTTTAGCCAGAATTTCTTCCCAATATCTAAGACTTTTTTTAGCTTCCTCTTCATCAATCCTGTGCAGGGCAAATCCTGCGTGAATAATTACATAATCACCGACTGCAGGCTGTTGATCAACAATATCCAAACGGACTTCTTTTTTTGCTCCTTCATATTCAACTAAGGCGATGTTTCCGCTTATTTTTTTAATTTCCATGGGAACTGCTAAACACATTATTATCTCCTGAGCCACTTTCAAAACGTTTCAGTTTGGTCAAGGTCAAGGCGGGTGGAAATTTTAACCGCAGGAATACATGGGGTATTTCGAGGATTAAAATTTTCGCCCAACGCAGAGATCGGCCAAAATGGGACGTTTTGAAACTGGCTC
>Ga0180732_1001696_pt1 | contig 12938 bp, 14 predicted proteins | sample KR11_01MetaG_FD_148674 | JGI IMG/M metagenome (GOLD analysis project Ga0180732, IMG submission 148674) | Groundwater microbial communities from the Olkiluoto Island deep subsurface site, Finland - KR11_0.1 MetaG | ecosystem: Environmental > Aquatic > Deep subsurface > Groundwater | place...
TATATTTCATAAGTTTCCCTATCTTGGCGGATTGGAATCTTATTTTATCGCAGCTAACCTCTCTCTTCAATCCATTCTTTTAAAATTTTATGTGTTGCACTTTAAACTTGAATTGGCGAATCTCAAGAGCTGAAGTGGAACAAACAGATAGAGCGGCAAGGTACATGACCGACACAATCGGCAATGTTTTTTACCTCATAGCCGCGGCAACATCCATACTCATTTTTGCCGGATGGAATTCGCTTCGTGACATAAGACGAAAAACAGAAGAGATAGTTGAAACCAGACTCGATACAATTACACAAAAATATAACTTACAGCTGCAAACGCTTCAAGAGACCCTCACACAGCAATCTAAAAAAATACTCGACAATCAAAATAAAATCTACAACACTCAGTACATTCACTCTTTGTGGATGCGCTCAAACTTGGAGACAAACCCGCAGTCAAGAATAGATTTGTACGACGAGATTTTAAAAGTAAACTCCAATGATGCGGAAGTGTATGCCTACAAAGCAGACGCAGTTCTTGACATGGACGAGTATGAATGGGCGTTGAACCTCAGTAACAAAGCCATAGAGATTGACCCGGAATACGGCTACGCTTATTGGCAACGTTCATGTGCAAACGCAGTCCTTGGCAACAAGAATGAAGCAATTGAAGATTTAGTAACAGCCCTAGAAAAATCTCCCCATTTAAGAGATGAAATTGATGGCGAAGAGCTCTTTGAAAACCTCAAAGAGAGTGAAGCGTTTAACAAAATACGAGCCTAGTTTGAATTAGAATTTAATACAAGATGTTACAATGGCGTTTATGATAACAACACAACTAATAAGCATCGTTAAAGATTGTCGTGAACTCTTTTTAGAGGGCTACCACGCACAAAAAAATGTCAAGTACAAAGGCACGGTTGACCTTGTCACCGAGTATGACGTGGCCATAGAAAAACGTCTCACCGCAACTCTGCAAAAAGCCTTCCCCGACTTTACAGTTGTCGGCGAAGAGAGCACAAAAGAGATGATTCATCCCAAAAAAGCAATCTACGTCGACCCCATAGACGGTACGACCAACTTCGTTCACGGACTGCCGTTTTGTGCAATCTCTGTTGGAATGTGGGAAGATGGAAAACCGCTTGCAGGCGTGGTTTATAACCCAGTTTTAAATGAGTGTTTCACCGCAGAACGCGGCAAGGGCGCGTTTTTAAACGGACAAAAAATCAGCGTTTCCAAACAAACAGATTTTCAACAGTCTCTAATTGCCACAGGATTTCCTTACACAAAAGTAGAAAAAGGCAAAGACTACGAATGGGTACTGCGAACCATGGCAAAACTCCTCCCAATCACCCGTGACATCAGACGAGGCGGCTCCGCGGCCATTGACCTCTGCTACGTTGCATGCGGTAAGTTCGAAGCCTACTACGAATGCAACCTCAAACCCTGGGACGTAGCCGCAGGAATGCTCATAGTCCAAGAAGCAGGCGGAAAAATCTCCAACGAAAAAGGGGAAGAGTACCACTTGGATGAGCACATTATTGCAAGTAGTAATGGTCTTGTTCATGGGGATTTGGTGGAGCATATTGGCTGAATAAAGCCAAAAACATTTTTAAATACACATCGATATTTTAAAGATTTTAATGGATTTTGCAAAAAAAAGAGTCAAGATATTCCACTTTGCAATAATTTTCTCATCTAAACTAACATTTTTTGTGTCAATTAATTGTGAATTATCGGGTCATTTTATATATAATGTTCGTTGAATAAATAGTTATGTGATTAAAAAAATATACAAGGAATATTATGAGTATTACACCAAGAGGTATGAGTTTACAAGAAGCTTATCGAAATTATTCTGAAGGTAAATTTTTAGTAAATAGAAAATATCAAAGAAAGCTAGTTTGGACAGTAGACGAAAAAGAATTTTTAATTGATAGTATTTTAAATAATTTACCAATTCCATTAATTTTATTAGCACAAACTGAAGATGGAAGATTGGAAATTATTGATGGTCTACAAAGGTTAAATGCGATTATGTCATTTATTGAAAATAGATTTTCAATAAATGGAAAGTATTTTGATATTGAACAATCATCAAGAGCAAAACAATCATCTGAGGAAGGGTTATTTGAGCCTATTACAGAAAAAGAATTATTATTAACACCTAAACTATGTGCAAATTTTCTAGATTATCAATTAGCAATTACTATATATCCTACTGCAAAGGAAGCTGAAATCACAGATATATTTGGAAGAATTAACTCTGGTGGTAAACAATTAAGTCCTCAAGAAAAGAGACAGGCAGGTATGGTAGATAATTTGGCTGATACGATAAGAAAAATTTCTTCTGAGATAAGAGGTGATAGTTCTAAAGATTTATTAAATTTATCAGAAATGCCAGAAATAAGTATTGATTCAAGCCGCGAAAAAATTGGTTATGGTTTAATAGCAGATGAAATTTTTTGGTGTAAGCATGGCGTAATTTGGAAAAAGCAACTCAGAGATAGTGAAGATGAAGAAATGATTCTTGACATCGTAGCAAGTATTTTAAATGATGAGCCTTTAGCAAAAAGCAGGGATTTATTTAACAAAATTTATGATTCAAGTACTGATGAACATGCAAAACTAAATCAGCAATTAAACCAATATGGCATTGAACGTTTGATACATGAGATAAAAGTTACTTTTTCTATTATTGAAAGTGTATTTGAAGATGAAAATACAACAATAAAAAATATAGTTAATCCAAAATCTAGAAATCCAGTTAAAGAATCCTTTTATTCTATATTTATGGCATTTTTTAACTTAATTGTAAAAGAAGAAAAATCACCTGCTGATGCATTTAATATCATTGAATCAGTAAAAAAATTACAGTCAAAAATGACATCAACTGCAAACTATTCTGTATCTTCAGATCGAGAAAAAAATATAAATATTACTACAGGTTTAATTCAAAAATATTTTGTAAAGAAAGATCCACCCGTTTTAAAACATGGTGCAGGTTTAGCTCTAGACTTTGAAAACTCTATACGACGAGCAAAAATTGAGTCTAACAGATATGAATGCAAACAGGGGTTTTTCAACTTATCAGACCAAAGAGAATTTAATAATCAATTGTATATTGATATCATAAATACTATGTGTGGAATTTCAAATATAGGACCTGAAGCTGATGGTTATTTATTTATCGGTGTAGCAGATGAAAAAAAAGATGCAGATAGAATTTTAAAACTAGATTCTATAGAATATAAGTCGATCAACAATAGATATATAGTTGGAATTGATAGAGAGCTTCCTTTACTAAAAGGAAGTTTAGATGATTATATAAATAAAATAATGAGTGAAATTGAAAAATCTCAACTTTCGGAACCACTGAAGAGTCAAATTTTAAGTCAATTAGATGTTATCGATTATAAAGGTTTAACTGTCATTAGAATAAGAATTCCTAAACAAACAGAACTTTCTTTTGTTGGTTCTGAATGTTTTATTCGTGAAAACTCTAAAACAATAAAATTAGAAGGTCCGAAATTAATAGCAATTAGTAAATTATTTTCATAAAATATATAAACACATAACAAATCAGAGGAGCCAATAAATTACCCTGCGGGCAATTCATTGGCTAATTTTAAACGTTATCCGCTCGCTACGCGACCGGATAACGGGGGCGCGGGTTGAACACCCACTGGTCATCTGTCGCACAGCGCCAGATAACAAGCGGGAGGAGCAAGCAACCATTGGAAAAACTAAAGTTTTACCAACGGCAGTTACTCACCCGCGCCCCCGTTAAACAGCTATTGAACTTAAGAATAAAGGAAATATTTAGTGCATAAAAAACTTATAGATAATATTTTTTCTGATTTTAAAGATTTTTTTGTTGATGAAAAACATGCACAATTTATTAAATATAGAATTATAGAAAACATATCAATACCAATGAAAGTCTATCGCACAGGAAGGAAATCGTATATTGCAATATCAAGTGATATTCAATTTTTTGAAATCAATGATGATACATCAAAAATATATATTTTATTTATGATTGGTCATGAACTTGCTCATTTAGTTAATAAACATCTTGAATATAAGGATAAAAATAATTTCGATTCACAAACACTTGAAATGTGGGCAGACTACTTCGGTACAAAAATTTCAATGTCCATACTTCAAAATGGTACAAAATTTAATCAAATGTTAACTGCTAATTTTAAAGATGTAAACATTGGTTTAGAAATTATCTTTCATGCATTAGTAATGCTCAATGATACTTTATATATTAATACTAATTCTTCTAGTAAATATTTAAATAGCAATGAAAGAGTTTCAACTGTGATTGCAGCTATTGCTGCTTTTCTTACAAGAAAAGAGATGATCATGAATTTTAAATTCTCCGAAAAAGAACATGCCGATATTGGTTGCGGATGGGGAATGGCAATAAATAAAAAATGTTATGATTTAGGAATGTTTGATAAACTATATAAAACTACTAAAAAAGATGATATTGACATGTTTGAATTGACTAAAAATGTTTTAATTATTCATAATCAACTTAAACAAAAAAACAAGCAAATAGTAAAAGGTCTTGATTTAAAGCACTCATACATACTTGATACTTCATATGAAGTTTCTAAACCAAATCAAATGATGATAAATAAGTTCAATGAAAAATTGGATGAAATGGGATGGGACATACAACTTTAGTTGAATGTTTAACAAAACCTTGGAACTAATAAATTTTCTGTGAAAATTTACAGTTCAACCCGCGCCCCCGTTAACCACCAAAAGGAAGTCCTTATGAAAATCAACATTTTATTTTAACTGGTTCCACCTGTCCTCAGGTAGAACCCATCTCCTAATTCAAGTAATAAGTTACACCCCTGTAAGTGAATCTCCACTTCTGAGATTTAAAAGACCAAAAATATAACAAAGCCTCGTATTAGCATCACATTTAATATTAAGACTATATTTGGTACTATTAAAGGACTGAAGGAGATTGTAATGCAAATTATCAATGATATAAAACCGGTTACTTATTTGAAAAGTAGGGCGGCTGATGTACTTAAACATATTAACGAAACTCATAGACCTATGATTATTACACAAAATGGTGAAGCCAAAGCGGTTATACAAGACCCGCAAAGCTATGAAGATATGAGAAATGCAATTTCCATTATGAAGCTTCTCTCTTTTGCAGAAGAAGATATTAAAAATGGAGATACATATAGCGAAGAAGATGTATTTAGCTCTGTAGAAGAACTGCTTGCAAAATGAGTAAGATTTATAAACTAGAGTGGACTTCAAATGCAAAAAATGACCTTTTAAATATAGTCGCTTACATAAAAAAAGATACTCCTGGCATTGCAAATGAGGTATATCAGAAGATAAGAGAAAAAGCCCATTCAAGCAATTTTTTTCCTTTGAGGGGTCGCGTTGTTCCTGAACTGCAGAAGGAAGGGATTACTTTATATAGAGAGCTTATTGCTCCGCCATGGAGAATAATATATAAAGTAGGCAATGAGAGCGTCTATATAATGGCAATTTTTGATTCAAGACAAAATGTTGAAGATATTTTGCTGCAAAAACTTTTAAAAAGTCAAACTAGTGAGCATCTATAACGCTTCTATAGCCGATGTAAAAAGTGCGTAATCTTCTTGCGAATGAAAAATAAATATGACGTCAATCTTTGTGTGTTGTGTAAAATCTACAACGCTTTTAAAAGCGATTTTTGCAGCTTCTTCTTTTGGGTAACCGTAAATTCCTGTTGAAATTGCCGCAAACGCAATGGACTTACAACCAAGCTTAATTGCTTCACTCATTGCGTTTGTGTAGCAGGCAGACAAGAGAGTTTCACATTGTTCGCCGCATGACGGGTAGATTGGTCCGACAGTATGAATGACGTATTTAGCGCACATATTTCCTGCCGTAGTTGCCACAGCTTTTCCCGTCTCTAAGCCGTTTGGGTAGCTTGAGTTGCGCAAAATCTTACAAGCGTCAAGTATTGCACTTCCTCCTGCTCTGTGTATGGCGCCATCGACACCTCCGCCTCCTAGCAATGAACTGTTCGCAGCATTTACAATTGCGTCGCAGCACTCTTTGGTTATATCGCCAATTTTTATTTGAATATGTTTTGGAACTTGCATAGAGTGATTATATGAAAAATTGCATAAGAAAAACAAATCAGTTATGTAGAGATAAAAAAACACGGCGCTTGTATTTTTATTGATGATTATATAATTTTAAGTTATAATCTTTTGAAGAGTAATTCAAAAAAAGGAAGGAAAATGAAAAGATTATTTTTGGGGTTATGTTTGTTGTTTAGTTTAAACTTGTATGCTGATTTAGTGGCAGACGGGTTTGTAGAATATAAAAACAATAATTACGAAGATGCCATTGTATTGTGGACCAAAGCATGCGATGGGGGAGATTTGGATGGATGCTACAATCTTGGATACATGTATGAATACGGAAAAGGCACAAGGCACAATGAACAAAGAGCCAGTGAACTTTATACTATGGGGTGTAATGCGGGAGATGCCAGAGCTTGTTCGAATCTAGGGGTTATATACGAATACGGCAAAGGAAGTGTAAAACAGAATTTTTCTAAATCTTCTGAGTTGTATGCAAAGTCATGTAATCTTGGAAATATTAACGGATGTTACAATCTTGGTGTTTCGTACGACAGGGGACGCGGAGCAAACAGAGACTACGAGATGGCAAGCATTTTGTATGGCTACACTTGTGATCAAGGGCAAATTGAAGGGTGTTACTATTTGGCAGAGATGTACAGAAAAGGCAGAGGCATACAAGAGAATAAAAGCGAGGCAAAAAGACTTCATGCAAAAGCCTGTAACATGGGCAGCGGCAACGCATGCAGTAAATACAGAAGGCTCGATGACGAGGGCATAAAGTAGGCGTTGTAAATTTCAATATTTGCACGATAGGAGTTAAAAATGAAAAAAATAATTTTGCTATTTCTGTGCGGTTTTGTGAGTTTATTTGCAGAGGCTCAAGTGCTCAGTTATGAGAGTTACTTGAGTGCATTTACCTATGAAGAGCGGAAGGCTATGAAAATCAACAGTGTTGAGCTTACTGTTATGCTTGAAGAAGGTACCGCACAGCTTGTGGATATTCGCTTTAAAGAAGAGTATGAAGCCTGGCATATGCCGGCCGCAATCAACATTCCTATGAATGAATTGCCAAAACGTTTAAACGAACTTGATAAATCAAAAGTTATAGTTACTGCGTGTCCTCATAAAGACCGAGCAATTATGGCGCGTACATTTTTGAAACTCAAAGGTTATGATACTCGTTACCTCACAGATGGATTGACTGGGCTTGCAGAGTACTGGAGAGGAGATAATGCAAGAGAGTTTATTCAGGAATATAATTTAATTCACAGTAAATAAAAACTCTACCTAGCATAGTCTACATTATTCTTTAAAAGATAAAATACGAGAATGATAACTTATGATTACCCACTTTTTAGACCACCCGCCGAAGCTGAGAATATAATACTTCAAGTCACTCTAGGGTGCAGTTACAATAACTGCTCCTTTTGTTCCATGTACAAAACTAAAAAATATCAGGAGAGAAGCTTAGAGGCTATCTGCAAAGATATTGACACTTTTGCTGCAATCTACCCAAACGCACATAAAATATTTTTAGCTGACGGTGATGCTCTTGCACTTCCGACGGCAACTTTACTAAAGATACTCGCATACTTGCAAACTTCATTTACAAGGTTAAGAAGAGTCTCTACATACGCTTCTGCCCAAAACCTTTTAGAAAAATCCGAGCAGGAGTTAGAGCTCTTGGCGGCAAATAAATTGAATCTCATCTATTACGGCATTGAGACCGGGAATGATGTCATCTTAAAAAAGATTACAAAAGGGGTGAACCAAAGTGACATTATAAAGTCACTGGGTAAAGTTCCTAAGTCCATGAAGATATCTGCAACGGTCATTTTAGGTCTAGGCGGAGAGCAATATAGCCAAGAACATATTGCCGATACCGCGCATGTCATAAACAATACTGCCGTAAATTACTTAAGTACCTTGCAGTTAGGACTAGAAGAAGATGCAGAAGAGAATTTTTACAAGCATTTTGCTGACTTTCGCCCACTCAATGATTTTGAAATCTTAGACGAACAAAAGAGGTTTTTAGAACTCTTGCATCCTGCTAATCAAATCATCTTCCGCTCGAACCACGCATCAAACGCACTTCATCTCTCAGGAACGCTTCCTAAAGACACAAAGAGACTTTTAGATGAGCTGAAGATGGCGATAGATATTGGAAATGATGCTCTGGTTCCAAGCATGTACAGAGGTTTTTAAATGAGTTTAAAACCTGCGTTTCATGCGAAGCTGTTAGCCTTGCAAGATGGAAGTTATGATGTTTTTTACAAAGAAAAAAGGTATCTGCTCTCCAAGCAAACGCAGCTGGACGGAAAACTCATAAAACTCTACGCAAAAGAGTTGGGAAATAAGGATTTTATCAGTCTCAACTATTATGCAAAAATAGGTGAAGGGCTTTTAAAACCTTGTGAAATGCCCGAGGAAAAAGTCATAGATTTTGTGTTAAATCTCAAAAGTGTATAGTATTTTAAATAGTGCTAAATAGGAGCTTTTTAGAGTCATACAATATTTTTTTGATTTTTACTCAAAAAATTTGCTTAACTTTTAACCAATTTTCTAAATTTTTGAATTAAATCTACATTTTTGTCGCTATAATTCCATCCTAAATTTCAATAAGCGAGGAAATGCTTGTATATTACCCTTAGTAGAAAACCTTCAAAAGAAGAAATTGTCACATTTAATATGAAAGTCTCCGAAGAGGATGCCGTCGTAGATTACAGAATCGAACTTGATTCTCTTAGTCAAGCAACAAAAGAAGCGCTTTGTGAATGCTACAACCTAAATCCAGAACGCATCGCAAGTGCAACTAAAGTTACATTCTCTTACAGCAACGAAATTTAACTGTGCAGCGTAAGCTGCTAGTTCTCATTTAATTACCCCATTCTCTCGGTCAGCCGTCCATCAAAAAATGGATGGCTAAATAATCCTTCAAACCTAAGAAATAAACCCAGTAAATTTAAAATAATATTGTCAGCCTCACATAATTTCAAAAGTTGTATAATCAATCTAAAGCATATCAATACAACTGATTCCAATGAAAGGATTTATCATGGGTTTTCAAATAAATAATAATTTACCGGCAATGAATGCAAATTTAAACTTGTCGCTAAATAATTCTAAGTTAGATAAAAGTCTGATACTTCTCTCCGCCGCGACAAAGTTAAATAGCGCAGCAGATGATGCATCAGGGTTGAGTATAGCGAATAAACTCTCTTCACAGGTCTCAGAAATGGGTCAATCTATTATGAATCTGAACATCAGTGTTGGGATGACTCAGGTTGCAGATGGCGCGATGCGGGGCATCAGTGATAATACAGATAAAATAAGAGAACTGACAATGCGGGCTTCAAACGCATCTTTAAACGCAGACAACAGAGCATCCATTCAAAGCGAGATAAATGGTTTAATGAAGTCTTCAGGTCAGATAGCCAGTACTACAAGTTTCAATGGAATAAATCTTCTTGATGGCTCAGGAGTCGGAAAGGTGTCCGCAGATGCAAGAATGTCAACTATCTTTTCATCTTTCATAGACGTGACTACACAAGAAAACGCAACTGCTTCTTTAGATGTGATAGACGCAGGAATAGCGAATATAAGCAGTATACGTTCATCTTTTGGCGCTCTGCAAAATCAGATGGAATCGGACATTAGAAACACCTCTGCAATGCAAATAAGTACAGCTTCAGCAGAATCTCAAATTCGAGATGTCGACTTTGCAGCTGAGAGTGCAAACTTTTCAAAAACAAACCTGATGTCTCAAGTAGGCTCGTTTGTTCAAAGCCAGTCTAACACCTCTGCTGAAAATGCTATGAGGCTTTTGCAGTAGTCTTAATTGCGTGTGCTAAATAAATTAGTCAAAATCATTGGAAGAAAATGTCATACAACCTAACAAATAAACTCGTCGTAGCAGTCTCTTCAAGGGCGCTTTTTGACCTAGAGACTGAAAACAAAATCTTTGAAGATAAAGGGTTGGATGAGTACTATAGGTACCAGCTTGAGAATGAAAACGAGCCAATTTCTAAAGGTACAGGCTTTAGACTCATAGAAAATCTCCTCAAAATAAACAGATATTTCAGCGCAGAAGAGAAACAGGTTGAAGTCATAATTCTCTCAAGAAACAACGCAGCTACAAGCCTCAGAATTACAAACGCAATCAATGAACATAAATTAGAAATACTGCGTTCAGGCTGGACAAGCGGACGGGATATTTCAGAATATCTGCAAGCGTTTAAAGTAGATTTGTTTCTCTCAGCCAATGATAACGATGTGACAAATGCCATCAAAAACGGAGTGGCTGCCGCAAAAATTCTTCCCTCAGACCAAAGTGTCCATAACTCCAGAGGTGATCAGGTACGCATTGCGTTTGACGGGGATGCGGTACTTTTTTCAGAAGAGTCTGAACTTATATACAAAGAACACGGACTTGAAGCTTTTATCGCTCATGAGCAGCACAACCGAGATAATCCTCTAGAACAGGGTCCTTTTGCAAAATTACTGCTCACACTCTCTGCCATACAAGAGAAGTTTAAAGACAAAGAGTCGCCAATACGAACGGCGCTTGTCACGGCAAGAAGCGCTCCGACGCATGAGAGAGTCATAAAAACACTCAATGTTTGGGGAGTAAGAGTAGATGAAGCTTTCTTTTTAGGAGGAAGTGAAAAGTATGAAATATTAAAAGCCTTTGGCGCAGATATTTTTTTTGATGACCAAGATATGCATCTGGATTTATCAGTCTCGGTTGTTCCGAGTGCAAAGGTGTTTTACAAAAGTTAAAATATCTTAGCAAAACCCTAGTGCGTTTTTTGTGTTAAATAATCCCGTAATATATCCCCATGGTCAAAGACAAGTTCATCCGGTATCATCCCTTCGCGAATGAGAATTCCAAGGGAACAGTCAGGCGCCATGGGCTGCGTTTTCTCTTGCAAGGCTTGTCTCTCTAATATCACCAATCATTTTTTTCTTTAATTTCTAATCGCTGTCTATGAGTCAATGTTTTTCCCGTATAAATAAAAGTGCTATATTATCTAAAATAACAGATAAGAAGATGATTTAATTTTTTTTATTCAAAGGTGTTTAAGGTAGTTTAATTATTTTTTGCTATAGAATTGTGGTAGATAGATTTACAAAATAGGGGGAAAAGATGAAAAATACGGTTGACTATAAGTCAAGATTTCGAATATTAAAAGGCGGGAAAATTTCTCTGGTCGTTTCGGCGTTACTGGTAGGTTCTTCTTTGATAGGTACAGGTGCACACGCAACTCCATGTATCACATCTTACACAATAGATAGCAACACATCAAACCAATCCATCAGTATGTGTGATGACACAAGTGTTACAGTGAATGGAACTATAAATGTTACTGATTACTACGTTTCATTGGCGGTCAGTGGACCATACTCGTTAACACTGACAAATAACGGCACAGTCTCTGATAATTTTTCTACCGGAGCAAGTGCAATTTTCATAGCAAACGTATCTGGTTTGAATTTGACAAATAATGGAGATATTAATGCTACTGCCGGTGAAGACTCAACGAGTGCAACAGGTGTTGAATTATATAGTTCTACTTATGCAGATTTAAATAACTCTCGTATCACAAATAACGATACAATAACTGTTACTGCAGCGCAAAATGCATACGGCATAAAATTTGATTCTAGGTATTCTGTTATTGACTCTACGATAATAAATGATGGACAGATTGCAGTGCAAGGAGGAAATCGATCTATCGGTATATCCTTACCAACAAGAAATTTTGATGGTAACTCAAGTGTAATCAACACAGAAAATGGTGTTATTGATGCGAGTTCGACTAATGGTGATGCACAAGGTATAAGTGTTGAGTATTTTCATGACACTGCTTCAATTGTAAATAGCGGAACTATAAATGTAACAGCTTCTGATGACGGGACAGGAATATATGCTTATGAACTTTACGATAGTTCTTCGGTAACAAATAGCGGAACCATAAGCGTAACAGCAGGAACAGCAAGTGGTAATAAAGCATATGGAATTTATACAGATAGCCTTCATGACAACGCTTCAATTACAAATGCTGGAACCATAGAAGCAACAGGTTTTGACGCATATGGAATACGTTTAGATAATCCAATGCATGCAACTTCTAGTATAACTAATGAAACGCAAGGTGTTATCACTGCAACTTCGACAGGCGATGAGGCGCATGGTATTAAAATTGATGCTGATTTGTATACAAGTGCTAGCATAGTAAACAAGGGCACGATAAATGCGATAGCTGTGGGTAATTGGGCTTATGGTATAGATGTAAGGAATATGGGCGAAGATTCTACTATAACCAATTCAGAAACGGGGGTGATTAATGCAAGTGCTATTGATGCGCAAGCATATGGTATTTATGTTCATAGCTCCCTGAATGACAGTGCCTCCGTTGTAAACAATGGAACAATTATGGTGGATGGACACTCAGGTGCTCACGGCCTTCGTATAAATTATGCTTCGGCAGATTCCAATATTACAAATAATGGAACTATTACAGCTACGATTGATGGTGTGGCGGATTATCGTGCTTATTCTTTAGTTGAAGACACAGGAACTGACGCAGTAATAAATAATACAGCAAATGGGGTACTAAACGGAAATCTGACTGTAGCTGGAACATTAAGAAATTCAGGACTTATTTCCCTTCCACATAATGCGACTGGTTATAAGTACGCGCAAGCAGATAACTTCATCCAAACAGCTACAGGTACACTTGAAATCGGTCTCTTTAGTGATGCTACATTAGGCGAAGACAGTGCTCCGATTATGAGCTACTCACAACTTCGTACAAAC
>Ga0180732_1001697_pt1 | contig 12925 bp, 12 predicted proteins | sample KR11_01MetaG_FD_148674 | JGI IMG/M metagenome (GOLD analysis project Ga0180732, IMG submission 148674) | Groundwater microbial communities from the Olkiluoto Island deep subsurface site, Finland - KR11_0.1 MetaG | ecosystem: Environmental > Aquatic > Deep subsurface > Groundwater | place...
CCATTTGGTGAAAAAATGCATAAGTGGAAATTGCATCATACTGAAGATGTATATATTACAGAAGGATATAGAGGCACTGGAAGACTTAAAGAAATGGATGTATTTGGTGCATTAAGAATGATGCAATATGTAAACGACAAACCTATATGGGTTGGAAACTTAGGTAGCGGATTTAAAGATGAAGACCGAAAACTTATTCAATCAACATATCTTGGAAACCTACAAGCAGACGACACATATCCTATCAAAGATCCTCTTGTTATAGAAATATTATTTGATGCAGTTACGAAAGATGACAAGTTTAGGCATCCAAGAGCAAACCGAAAGGATGAGAAAATAGTAATAAGAACAGATAAAAGTCCAAAACAGTGTATTAGGAAGTATAGAATTTTATAACGTGGCGGTAACAGTTGTGATAATTGCTAACTTTTCGACACCACCAAACACCGGAATATTGTCACAACTACCGAAACCACGTTCTAAAGTTACTTTACTTATACCCGACTTGAATTTCAAGTGGAGATTTTATGAGTAAAAAGAAACAAGTTAAGAAACAAAAACAAATTACAATCATATCAACCTCAAAAATATCACAGGAAGCAAAGATTGCTTCGATAGCTATATTATTAACAACGTTCCTGTTTTCTCTTTATATCAGAGCTATAGTACCCTTCAAAGCAGTATTTAGTAATGGTATAGTAGCATTCGCTATGGATGATTCTGTGTATCAAATGCGTCTTGTAGAAAATACCATCGCAAATTTTCCAACCAGAATATTCTATGATGCATACACATTATTTCCATACGGAGATAGTCCCGGATGGGGTATATTGTATACGTTAATAGTATCCGTATTTTCAATGATTACTAGTTTTCTTACAGGAATGTCAATACAAGACAGTATTGGATTAGTTGGAGCACTAACACCGGCAGTAATTGGAAGTCTTTTAATATTTCCAGTGTTTTTTATAGGCAAAGAATTATCTGGATACAAAGCTGGTTTACTAGGAGCGTTCTTAGTAACAATCATGCCTGGACAACTACTTTCACGTTCTGTACTTGGTTTTAGTGATCATCATATACTGGAAACATTCCTTGTTACTTTAACAATGTTATTTTTAATAATAGCATTAAGAAAATCTAAAGATATAACATTAACCGACATTAAAACAAAAAATTGGGAAAAACTCAAATCTCCATTTATATATTCATTGTTTACAGGAATATCACTCGGAAGTTATCTATTAACATGGGTTCCAGGTGTGTTGTTTGTTGTAATAATTACAATTTTCTTTGCTATACAGTTCATATTATTTTACCATAAAAATGAAAGTACTGAACACCTTGCATTTGTAGGAATAATATTATACTTAGTAACCATGATATTGTTACTTCCAGTTGTAAACATTAAAAACGGGTTTGCATCAACGTTATATTCATTACTACATATCGCAGTTACAGGAGGAAGTATATTATTAATAGCATATCTAAGTTTCTGGTCAACCAAACTAAAAAAAGAAAACTACAGTACTTTTCATTATATATTCGTAATAATTGTATCGGCTAGTTTATGTTTTTTCATAGCAAATTTAATAGCACCAGCATTTATTGCATCAACAATAGGAAACTGGAATTATATATTTGTAGCACATACAGGAGGTTCACTAACAATAGCAGAAGGAATGCCAACATTTACTCCCGACGCTGATAACTATTTATTATCTGCTATTATAGCACTATTCATTCCAAGTCCAACACATACAAATTATTTTGGAAATAATTATATCATAGCACACATAGCGTTACTGTTTATACTCTACTTAATAATAACTAAAACCGAAGAAAAATTCACATTACTACTCATTTGGAGCATGTTTGTAGTTGCCATAACTCTAGCTCAGAATCGGTTTGCATATTATTATGCAGTAAACGTTTCAATATTATCAGCATTTATTCTTTCAAAAGCAATGAATTATTTAGAATTCAATACTTTACGAATATTCAAAGACGTTAAAGCTAAACATGTTATATTAGTAGCATTAATAATATCAATAACAGCATTTATGCCACTTGAACGTTCACCATTTCAAGTAGCATGTGGAGATGTACTAAAAACATGGTCTTGCACATCCACACAAAGTGGTTCTTTAAGTGATGGACAATATGAATGGTATGAAAGCCTTACTTGGATGCGTAATCACACACCAGAACTCGATTTACCATATATTTCAATATATGAAAAACCTATACAAAGTTCACCAAGAACACCATATAACTATTCTATTAATGATTACGGTGTAATGAGTTGGTGGGATTATGGACACATAATCACATATTGGGGACACAGAATACCAAACGCAAATCCATTTCAATCTGGAGTGGATTATGCCGCTACATTCCTAACCGCTCCAACAGAACAGGACGCCAACAATTTACTTAACCGAATTGGAATAAACAAACAACCCGGAGCAAGATACGTTGTAAGTAACGCCTATATGGCGTACAGCATTCAACCGGTATTTGCAGAATGGAATCTTACCAATGAAGGTTTATATCGTCAAATTAGGTCTTCCAGCGGCAATTTTATAGTTCCAACAGAAAAATATTTCAACACAATGGAATCAAAACTTCATATCTTTGATACTAACGGATTAAAAAATTACAGATTAATACACGAATCTACAGTTGCTCCGTGGTTCAGAGGTGGTAATGAAGAAAAACAATACAAGTCAGTATATAACCAACTATACGGTGGAACACTTCCAATAGAAGATAGTGGATATGTCAAAATATTTGAATATGTTAAAGGAGCAAATATTATAGGAACCATTCCAAATAGCGTTATAAGTATAGAAATACCAATTAAAACAAATATAGGAAGAGTCTTTGTTTACAGTCAAACTATCACAACCGGAGAAACTGGTGAGTTTACATTTACAGTACCATATTCAACAACAGGTCCAATGAGTGGTAATTTTGATTGTGCCACCTGTTTCTTTCCAGGAAACAAAGGCGGAACGCAATTTGATACCAAACCATCAGAAGATTACACAATTAAAATAAATTCAACCGCTGTTGGAACATTTAAAGTATCAGAATTAGATGTATTAAAAGGAACTACATTGGTGATGAATTAATGGCAGAACCATTAATTCATCTAATTATTCCATTGTTATTACTATTGTTGATATGTGATAAAGATAAACGTACACTTATATTCATATTGTCACCAATAGCAATTATACCTGATTTAGATATATTCTATGACCATAGAGGGTTACTACACAACATATTTATTCTAGTTGGAATTTTAGCTGTTTCAAAACTTTTTTCAGAAAAATGGAAACCCACTCTAATAATAATTAGTGCATACTTTGTATCACACATTGTATTAGATATGTTCAATGGTGGTGTTGGACTTTTGTATCCATTTCATAATATGTTATTTGTAATTAAAACTGAAATAATGTTAACCAAGGATACACATATATTGTATAGTGTATTTGATTGGGGATTCAAAAATGGTTATACAAATTCTGAAATAGGAATACATGTAATTAACACTGAAGGAATAGGAGTATTATTTTTAGCACTATCATTTCTTCTTTCAAAAAAGTATCTGTATAAGTGGATATAACACCATTCTAAAACTACAGACATAAAGGCAAAGTTTATATAGATAAAACACCATTAAACATTTAATAAAAGAGGCAATATACTATGATAAGACATCCTTTTCCTTGTAACTGTTTTCGATGCCGTCAGTACACTGAATGGGTAAAAAAACAAGATTTTGGTCCAACAGAAAAACATATTGAACATATAAAGAAAAGAATCGAAGAAATAAAGCGTAAAGAAGAACTCAATTGTCAGAAAAAACATTAGACATTAGTATCGTTATACCTACATATAACGAAGAAAAAACCATAGCTTCTAAGTTAGATGATATTTATAATTTAAATTTTCCTAAAGAAAACCTTGAAATAATTATAGTTGACTGTTCAACCGATAATACACCAATTATAGTCAAAACATTCTTTGAAACACGTCCAGAAATAAAACACATTTTTTTTCACGAAGATAAAAGAAAAGGCGTTGCACACTCAATGAACATTGGAAGAGTTATGTCTTCTGGTGAAATAATATTACGAACAGATGCAGATTCAAAACTCGAAGAAAATTGTTTAACATACATTTTAAAGGCATTTGAAGACCCAAAAGTTGGATGTGTTACTGGTAAGCCACATCCAATCGGATCGTCTAAGGAAGAGAACTATAGAAGCATTGGCACTAAGATACAATTACTGGAATCAAAAATAGATAGCACAATAATAGCACATGGTCCACTTACAGCATTTAGGAAAAGCATCCCTTTCAATCTAAAAGAAATATTTATTGCAGATGATAGTGCTATAAACATAGAAATAAGAAAACGTGGATATAAATGTATTATTGAACCAAACGCAATTTTTTTTGAAAAAACATCAACATCAGGGAGAGATGAACAAAAGATAAGACGTGCATCTGGACTAATAAAACTATTATGGATAAACAAAACTTTATTTCTAAATCCATTTTACGGTCTGTATGGAATTATTGTCTTTCCATTTAACTTCATATCAACAACAATATTACCGTTAATACTTTCACCGTTACTAATAACTATGATGTATTTCAATATAAAAGGTGGAACACTACTTGAAACACAACAATTTTGCTTAAAAGGCATTCATCGTTTATTATTTACAAAAAAAGCTACAATACACTGGGATCAAGATAAAGAAATAAGACAGGAAACATAAGTATGTCATTTGAAACTTTGCTTTTTTCATTTACGTTAATATTATGTATATATGCAATATGTTTAGCAATTCATACGCTTTACGAATTATCACATCCTGACTTTCGTCTGAAAGACCTTATACCAAAAATATCATTTCCAAAAAAGAAAAGAATATCTATTCATGATAGAGATCCAATTTTTGAAATGTTGAGAAATAATATAGAACAAGAATCAACTAAACTTCCAGAAGAACAAAACGAAACATTACCTTTAACAAGACCAATTCAAAGTCGATATGGTTGGCTAAAACCAACTAGAAAAGGCAAAGAAATGATAGACGAGCACGGAACAGTAAGAACATGCTATGATTGTGGAAAATTAATAACCATTTCGAATGGCGGAGGAAAAATTATACTAAGTCCACTTGAAGGAATGCTACTGATGTGTAATGACTGCATTAACATAGATCAAGAAAGAAACCCAGATAGATACGAAAATTGACGGAGACAAATATGACATGCTCAATATGCAGTTCAATACTTTACGAAAAAAGTAGAAACGAATTAACAGTAGGAACTTTTGTATCAATTAGATGTTCTAAAAAAGGATGTCCATATCACGATTACAAAAATACACCAATAATTATACCTAATTCAACAACAGGAGAATAAATACATGAATAAAATAGCGTTGATATCAGGAATTTCGGGGCAGGATGGCTCTTATTTAGCCGAACTTTTACTAGAAAAAAAGTACGATGTACATGGTATCGTAAAACGAAGTAGCAATCCTAACACACAAAGAATAGATCATATATTAAATAAAATAAATATAGTACATGGCGACTTAACAGATCAATCATCTTTAAATACAATAATAAAAAATGTTCAACCAGACGAAATCTATAATCTTGCGGCAATGTCTATATCAGAAGATGAATATTTACCATTGATGCTATCAAATAAAATAACTATACGAACTTTTAAAGAATTATGGGATATTTTAAGTAGAAAAAGTAAAATAAAAGTAAAAATAATTAATAATATTGAAACAGAAATTATAACTGTAAATTCTCCTCAATTACGAGCACTTGGATATATAGCAGGTATGGGTCAATGGTCAAAAATAGAACAAATTTCAAGACATAAATATAAAGGAAACTTAATAAAACTTAGACAAAAATATGGTTCAATAACAACCACACCAAATCATAGTGTATATGGATATGATGGTAATTTATATAATGCTAAAGATAATCCTATATTGTTACCAATGAGAAAAATAAATTACTATTCAAAAAAACAAATAAATAGTTTTAATATAAAACCATATGGAGTTTATGTAGAAGACGAAACTTATTTCTGGAGAGAATCAAATTCAAAAGTTAAATGTTTAAAAATATTAGAGCAACAAAAATTTGAATCATTTGTTAAATTTATAGCTGGATATATTTCAGAAGGTAATTTGCATAATCATATTATACATAAAAATAGTTATATTACAACAATTTCAAATAATAATAAACAATGGTTAGAAGAACTGGAATTAAACATAAAATCTATTATCCCAGGAATTTTATCATATTATACAACATCTAATAATTGCAATAATTTATGTTTTAATGATAAATTATTATATAACTTAATGAATCATCATTGTAGTATGTTATCTAAAAATGTTAAAATGCCTGATTTTATTTTTCAATGTAGTAATAAAATAAAGAAAATATTTTTATCAAAGTTAATAGAAGGAGACGGAAGTATAAAATCTGAAAAATATAATACACATAGATATGGTACAACATCAAAAAAATTAGCTACACAATACTGTTTATTACTATCTTTACTTGATAAAGATTATGTTGTATCAGAATATTATTATACTAAACATAAAAATTGGAATACTAAATATGAAATTTCAGAAGTAAAATTTTATCAACCAAATCAAGGGATTGAAACTCGAAAAATTGAAAAGATTCCTTATAATGGATATGTTTATGATATAGCTGTTGAAAATACTAATAATTTTACTGCCGGATTTGGAAATATAGTTGCACATAATAGTTTTGTCGGTCTTAGTTGGATTCAACCCGTGATGACAGGAAACGTGACTGGTCTCGGCGCTGTAAATTTATTAGAATCAATTCGCCAATTTGGACACGGTAAAGAAAAAATATATCAAGCGTCAAGTTCTGAACAATTTGGAAAAGTACAAGATACACCACAAACCGAATCTACACCATTCTATCCAAGAAGTCCATATGGTGCAGCAAAGTGTTATGCTTTTGAAATGTGTAGAATATATCGTGAAAGTTATGGTATGCATATAAGTAACGGGATCCTGTTCAATCACGAATCGGAGCGCAGGGGAATCGAATTCGTAACTAAGAAAATAACAGATACAGTATCAAGAATTAAATATAATGGACACAATGTTCCAAAAGCAACAGAACTCGTTCTTGGAAACATAGATTCAAAACGTGACTGGGGATATGCTCCAGATTTTTGTTTTATTGGAGACACATCAATTTTAGTTAAAAATCCAGAAACAAGTTATCATAAAATAGGTAATATGAAAATAAAAGATATAAATGTAGGAGACCACGTTCTATCTTTTAATGAACTAACTTCAAAAAAAGAATTTGTAAAAGTTATACATTGTTTCAAACGAACATCAAACAACGTGTATAAAGTATCATTGTCAAACAATAACTATATAATAGTCACGGGCAATCATCCAATAGCAGTCATAAATAATGGCAAAATAAAATGGACGCGTGTTGATGCATTAAAAATAGGTAATAAACTTTTACAAAAAAACCATAGTTCCATTACATTACGTATTAGCAATATTAATAATCAAGGAAAAACTAATATAGACCGTTTTGGTAAGAAAAAAGCCAAAATAATATCAGAAAACCTAAGTAATAGATTAAATGGCGTTTCATATGAAGAACGATATGGTGAAAATGCTACAAATATAAAAGAAAAAATATCCTTGCGTTCAAAACAGATGTGGAAGCAAGAAGGATATAAAGAAATTCAAAGTAAAAGAATGTCTGGTGAAAACAATCCCAATTATAAACACGGTAAGACATTTATTTCAGAAGTCTGTGTCATTTGTGGAGAACCTTTAGGAAAACTTTCAGTATATAATAATAAATATCCTCTTTGTAGAAGTTGTTCTTCAACTAATTTATGGAAAAATAAATCATACAGAAACAAAGTAGTTAAAGCATGGCATAAAAGTCTTAATAAAAAACCTAACAAAGCAGAACAATTATTAATAGACATTTTGGAAGATAATTTTCCAGATGAATTTAAATATGTAGGCAACGGAGAAATCGTTATAAACGGATATATTCCAGATTTTATAAATATTAACGGTAAATCCAAAATAATAGAATTTTTTGGAAGTTATTGGCATAGCAAACTAGAAGTAATCGAACGTGATAAATTAAAACTCGAAACATATAAAAACGAAGGTTTCGATGTTTTAATTTTAAAAAATAAAGATTTAGAAAATATAACTTCGCTAAAAAATAAAATAGAAAACTTCATTCTCAATCCAGATGTTGAAATTGTTGCTGTTAAACATATAGAAAAACAACTCGAAAAATTTACAGTATACAACATTGAAACCGAAAACAACCATAATTATTTTGCCAATGGAATATTATCTCACAATTGTGAAGCAATGTGGTTAATGTTACAGCAAGACAAACCAGATGACTATGTAATAGCAACCGGTGAAACACATTCAGTAAGAGAATTTGTTATAGAAGCATTTAACTATGTAAAACTTGATTACACAAAATATCTAAGACAAGATGTGAAGTTCATGCGACCAGCAGAAGTAGACTTCTTAGTTGGAGATGCATCAAAAGCCAAAAAAGTTTTAGGTTGGGAACCAAAAATTAAGTTTAACGAACTTGTTAAAATAATGATGGAATATGACGTTAAAAAATACAGAGGTTATTAATATGACTCAATTAAAACATAACCTATCAAAAGTAACTCTCGACAAAGAAAGTTGGGGACTTATATGTGACGCAATAGAAATTGCAATTGGAGACAGTGATTTCAACACGTCTTGTAATGAAAGATTTGATGGTATGGAAGATATCATGAAAGACATTGTCAAAGAAATAGAACAACAATCTGGCTGTCAGACAAAGGAGGATTAAAATGAATATATGCAACATACACAACAAAATCAATAAAACGCATTGTTTTATACTAGGAGAATTAGTAGACAATTTTATTCCTGACAATGAAGTATCACTTGGTAGATTTATGATTGACCTAATAAGCATAACAATAATACTTCCAGTATTTATAGTGTTTGGAATATTGTATAGAATATATTCTAAATATATAGTTAAATATAATACACTCAAAAACATAACTTTCAAATGCAAAAGAAACAACAAAGAGGAAATCTATGATCGATAATATGAAAAATTTATTTTTAGACGAAAACAACCTAACACAAAAAAACGAAGCTTCCACAACTAATAATGTAACACACTATAATCATACATACAAAATGGTTGGTTTTGAGATCAAAGAGGTGGAATTAGACGGAAATTGTATTATCTTTTGTTATAACGATTACAAAACGCTAAAAAGCACATATAATACTTTAAAAAATAAAACTCCATCTCAAATACAATTAATAGTTATAGTTGCTCCTTTAGATGAATGTGCATTTAATCTTGTTGTTAAGTTCATAAACAGAAATAAAGATTGTTACCTAGAAGGTTATATTCCAAAAGACATTGAATCTGACGAAAGCAGAGAACGCCAGTTCTTAAGTAACATTAACGGATTTAACAAAATAATATATGTTGGAGATGTAATTAAAGTAGTGGTGTAACATGAAATACTTCGTAACCAGGATGTGATAATATTAATCTTGACCAAGAAAGACATTCTAATGGAAGATTTATAAGAAAACACAAAGTTTGGTCATTAAAGAATTTTGATGATGGATACGTAGACGCTCGCGGAAGATTTAGAGTTAGATCATCTTGCGGAGATTATGTTTTAAGAGCAAGAATTGCGTATGAAAAATATAATAATGTCACTTTAAGTTCAAAATATGATATTCATCATATAGATGAAAATGTACTAAATGATTCAAAAGAAAATCTTCTAAAAATAAAACATAAACGACACTCCCATTTACATAACAAAGAAACATACAATGTAAGAAAATGCAAAAATTGTGGCAAAAAATTTAAAATAAAGAAATGGAGAGCAACAAAATATTGTTCTCCTAAATGCTATCATGCAGTTCCAAAAAGCAAGAAAACAATCAAAAAACGAATCAAATCTTATTTAGAAACTATAAAACAAAAGAGGCTAAAAAATGGAAACCCATAAATTTGGAAAGGTGCTTATTTCCGGCGGGGCTGGCTTTGTGGGTTCAAATCTTGTAGATAGATTATTAAAAGATGGACATCAAGTAACTGTATATGATAATTTTTCTACAGGTTCAATTAAATTTTTAAGTAATGCTAAAAAATATAATAAACTTATTACTGAAGAAGATTCATCATATAAACTCTATATTATTGAAGGAGATTTATTAGATACAGAAAAATTAACTAAATCTATGCAAGGATGTGATTTTGTTTTTCATCTAGCTGCAAATGCAGATGTAAGACATGGAACAGAGCATCCAGATAAAGATTTAAAACAAAATACAATCGCAACGTACAATGTACTTGAAGCAATGCGAATAAACAATATCAAAAAAATAGCATTTTCTTCAACTGGTTCTATATATGGTGAACCAAAAATATTTCCAACACCAGAAAACGCAGAATTTCCAATACAAACATCTTTATACGGTGCATCAAAACTGGCGTGTGAAGGTTTGATAGAAGCATATTGTGAAGGGTTTAATTTCCAAGCATGGATATTCAGGTTCGTTTCTATCTTAGGAGAACATTACAGTCATGGTCATATTAAAGACTTCACACAACAGTTAGTAAATGATCCAACCAAACTCAATATTCTTGGTGATGGTACTCAAACAAAATCATATTTACATGTCAAAGATTGTATTAATGGAATATTATGTGCTGTTAAAAACTCTAATGAAAAAATTAATATATTTAACTTAGGAACAGACGAAGTTATAAGTGTAAATGATTCAATTAAAATAATTTGCAATAAACTAAATGTTTCACCAAAGTTAGTTTATTCTGGAGGAACGCGTGGTTGGACTGGTGATAGCCCGTTCATACTATTGGATTGTTCCAAAATAAAACGTCTTGGATGGAAATCAACACACACAATAGAAAACAGTATTGATGAAACACTAAACTACCTTATAAAAAACAAATGGTTACTGGAAAGTGAATAAATGACAATAAAAATATGTGTATTTGGATTATTTCATCTAGGTCTTGTTACCGCAGCCTGCCTTTATAAAAAAGGATTTGAAGTTGTAGGATTGGATCCAGACGAAACAACAGTTTATAATATAAATGTAAATGATACTGGATTACCTATTTCAGAACCATATTTGAAAGAAACTATTCAAGAAGGAATGTTTAAAAGAAAACTACATTTTACAAATGATATTAAAGATGCACTAAAAAATACTGATGTAGTGTGGATTTGTTTTGATACTCCAGTAGATAACAATGACAAAGCAGATGTTACATATGTAATGAACCAAGTCAGAAGTTTATTTGTATATTTAGAACCAAATTCTGTCGTAATAATTTCTTCACAGCTCCCTGTTGGATCAACACGAAGTATAGAAGCAGAGTTTGCATCTAAGCATGCAAAATCCGTAACATTTGCATATTCACCAGAAAACTTAAGACTTGGTACTGCATTGGAAACATTCAACAATCCAGACAGAATAGTCGTTGGTGTTTGTTTCCCACAGTTAAATAAAGAAGGAAAAACAAAAATAGAAAACGTATTAAAGGCAATAAGCAAAAACATTGAATGGATGAGTGCTGAATCTGCTGAAATGACTAAACACAGTTTAAACGCATTTTTAGCTACATCCATTTCATTTGCTAATGAAGTTGCTCTTATATGTGAACAAGTTGGAGCTAACTATAAAGAAGTAGAACGTGGTTTAAAATCAGATTTAAGAATAGGAAAAAACGCTTACCTAAAATCAGGTTCCGCATATGCTGGTGGAACACTAGCAAGGGACATCGTATTCTTGAATGATATAAGCTATCAAAATAACTTAAGGTCGTTTTTGTTAAAAGCTGTGAATAGAAGTAATAATGAACACAAATTGTGGACACTACATACATTAGATAAAGAACTTAAAGGCGTTGAAGGAAAAAACATAGCCGTTCTTGGATTGACATATAAACCAAACACTAACACACTACGACGTTCAAATTCTATATCATTATGTAATAAACTCGTATTACGCAAATGTATAGTTAAATGTCATGATCCATTAATTAAAAAACTACCAAAAAATATAAAACATAAATATTTCTTCAATTCATCAATAAATAGAGTAATTAGCAATGTCGATGCTATTGTCATCGCAACAGAATGTGAAGAATATAAAACACTAACACCGGATATGATACTAAAAACTGTACCAACCCAATTAGTCATTGATCCGAATGGTTTTCTAGAAAAACAACTCGGAAACAGTCCAAATAAAATAAGATATGTATCAGTAGGAAGAAGGTAACTATGAAATTATTAACAGGTAAAAATGCCATAATAACAGGTTCCAATCGTGGCTTGGGAAAAGCAATAGCAGAAGAATTCCTAAAACAAGGAGCAAATGTTATAATATGTGCAACAAACGAAAAACAATTAAAAATTACATTCGATGAATTAATGAAATTGAAAACAAAAAAACAGCAATTATATTCAACATTTTTAGATATATCAAATTATGGAAGTGTTATCGATATGTATAACTACGCGACTTCGGTTTTCACAAAAATAGATATACTTGTAAATAATGCTGGAATACACGGTCCTATAGGACCAATCGAAACACTTGACATTGCAGATTTTAAAGATACCATAAACATCAATCTAGTTGGAACAGTTTCTATGTGCAAAGTGTTTATACCGCATTTCAAAAACAATAAATATGGAAAAATAATAAATATTTCTGGAGGTGGTGCTG
>Ga0180732_1001698_pt1 | contig 12924 bp, 9 predicted proteins | sample KR11_01MetaG_FD_148674 | JGI IMG/M metagenome (GOLD analysis project Ga0180732, IMG submission 148674) | Groundwater microbial communities from the Olkiluoto Island deep subsurface site, Finland - KR11_0.1 MetaG | ecosystem: Environmental > Aquatic > Deep subsurface > Groundwater | place...
TGGCACGAACACCTCATGCTCAAACTGCCATTATAAGGGCGATAGCAATTACCCCCAGATGATCACCACGTTTACAACAGCACTTCTCAATATCCCTCCGGAAATAACCAACGGCACAAACTGGACAGGAAGAAGCGGCAATTATTATAATCACTCCCTGGATACTTATCAGGACAGGGGCTGCAAGCCATGCCACGGCTCGTTACTGAGCAGTGGAGCTAATAACATGAGCGAGTTCCAGCATAATGTCGCTCAGGGCACTGCAGGCAGCGCTGATTGTATCGCCTGCCACGATATCGGCGGTTCAGTTACAGGGAAGCTTGTCAACTTTAGCGCAATGAACAACTCAGATGCCATTCACAAGAACCTGAACAGCCTTGCCACAACAGCCATGTCACCAGAAAACAATAAATGCTGGGCATGCCACGGCAACGGCAGCGATTCTGGCAATAAGCATCCCTCCAATTACATGACCCCGTATGACTGCGATGACTGCCATGTAGCACAAGCAGGTCAGAACCTGAACTTTTCGCCTGGAGCCATCCTTAACGTGAGCCAGCACTACTGGAACGGCACAAATATCACCACCAGTGTAACCTCATGCGATTCCTGCCACAACAGGACAGAAATGCTTGTTGGCATCAACCTTTATCCAGATGGAGGTGAAGCAAACAACAATTCGGCTCACTACGGCAAGAAGAGAACCGACATGGTATCCATGGATAGCACAACATATTGTAATTACTGCCACAACACCACTACCAGCAACCTGACCTTCTACGTGAGCGACTTCAATAATACGATATACAACCATACCTCGCGAGCAACCACACCCGCATGCACGGACTCGTCCTGTCACGATACCGGAAGGATCCACGATAAAGCTCTCGCGAAACCAGTAAGCAACGATGCCTTCTGTAATAAATGCCACGGTCCTGGAGGCAGCGCCGTCACCAACAACAAGGCAGAACACAAGAACCTGTACTGTACCGAATGCCATGCCAATTCAGCAACCGGATCACTTGCAGGCAAAGATGTCCATGCCATCAAGTTCCTGACCCAGAGCAACACGTTCTCAATCAGTAATACAAATGCAGTGAACTGCGTCACATGTCACCAGTCCACCATAGTTGATTCATCACTTACAGGTTTCAGTGCATTCAAGATAGAAACCCCGATGCATCACAGCGATAACGCATCCAACGGATCAATATGGGGCAGCTACTGGACATCACCATCACCGCAAGAGGCATGTATATTCTGTCATAATGATACCAGACATGATGCCGCACCACTGGGAAGAATACTCCAGTTTGCCCCTGGCTACATGATGTACGGTACTATAGGAACAAATACCTCATGCACCAACTGCCACTATAAGAGCGACCTCAACTACACCGCGATGAATTCAACATTCAGATCAGCCGGATTGAATATCCCGCCCGAAATAACCAACGGCACAAGCTGGAACGGAAGATCAGCAGATTACTATAATCACTCCTTATCTTCTTACCAGGATAAGGACTGCAAGCTATGCCATGGACAATCGCTTGGATCAAACCCAACCCTGGGTGAATTCGTACATAATGTTAATGCCGCAGACATGAATGCCTGCATGAACTGTCATACTGAGATCAATTCCTATGATCTTGGCTTGCATGCTAATTTCACAGGTACCATCGCAGTAGAGAATAGCGATTGCCAGACCTGTCACCCGAATTTCCATAGCAGCGCAAAAACATACTTCTGCGCTGACTGCCATACAACAGCGGGAACTGGTCCGAACAAATCCACAATAAAATTCACAGACAAAAAGCATGGTGAAAACACATGCATGGACTGCCATGCAGCAGACGGAAAATACCATCGGGACAATCCACGCGGCTCAGTCGCCAATTCGACATACTTAAATAGATATGTCACAACAAATACCGTAACAACAGATTGTTCAGACTGCCACTATGCGGCTAACCTTGATGATGCACCGTTCAATGCTCCGGGAGGAGGATCACATATTCCAGCCTCAAGCGGAGGTGCCTGTGCTACTGGCGGTTGTCATGCAGGAGGAACTACAATGATACAGACAATCCACAGTGTAGGTTCAAAGAACTCTTCCCTCAAACCAACAATATCGGTGCCGGCTCTCAGTTCTTCGACAGTTGTCCTGGGAACAAGTGTTAGTGTAACCGCTACAGTCAATTTCACAGGATCATATGGATTTGTAGACGGCGCTCAGTACCGCATAATGTCAAGTTCTACAGTGATACTATCTTGGACTCAAATGTCAGCTGCTGATGGTAACTTCAACGGATTAAGCGATGTTGCAACTGCTTCGATCAATACGAATAATCTAACGCCTGGAACATACACCATACAAGTCCGCGGCATGGCAGGAGGTCCGGCACAGAACACATCGATCAGATACTATCCGATCAACGGTGATGTATCGGCAACGAATTCCACAACACTGACTGTCCTTGCACCAATGGGATATATCAACGGTATGGTGACAAGCGGAGATTCTGCAATTCAGGGAGTATATGTATCTACAACAGGTGCAAACGATACCACGAAATCTGATGGCACATATTCGTTGCAAGTACCGCAGGGCACGTACACGGTTAATGCAAGCAAGCAGCCAACCCACTACGATACTTCGGTTTCAAATATCGTTGTTACGCAGTCGAATACTACATTTGCGAATATTTCGATAAGCCAGAAGCCCGCAGGAACAATAACAGGAAGCGTTAAGACTGCTTGAAGGTAGATAACCTGCAGGGTAAAAAGACCTTGCAGGCAATTTCTATGACCTCATAGCTTGAAATTAAGAATGGGGCGTAATGTTCTTTGATTTCCACAGGAAAAGCATATATCGTATAAAACAGGAATGACTATTCCTAATATTCAACCTTGAGAGAGTAAAATGAAACATTCACAAGTAAGAGCCCTTCGAAAAGCCTTTAATTCCGTGAAGGAAAGGCAGGCGCAAAACCCGCCCAGCGACTTTGCAGAACGGAAAAAGAGACTTGTTTCTTCAAGGGAACTGTGTGTGGGGAACGAGGAGCTTCTTGCCAGGGCAGTGGCAAATCTTAAGAAAAACGGGATAAAAGTCCACCTTGTAAAAGAAGGGGACGAAGCAGTCAATATTATACTTGATGAACTCGGCGGGGAAAAACTCGTAGTAAAATCAAAATCCAATGTCACAAAAGAAATAGAAATAACAAAAGCGCTTGAGAAAAAAGGGTTGACCGTTGTCGAGACAGACATCGGCGACCGTATTTTGCAGATACTGAAGGCAAGTCCTTCCCATCCCACAGGTCCTGTGACGCATCTCTCGGCAAAAGAGATAGCAAAAGGACTGACAGAACACTATAAAACAGCAATAAAAGATGACCCGGAAGATATTGTAAGGATAGTCAGAGAAGATGTAATATCAAACATGAACAAGGCAAAAGTAGGGATAACAGGAGCGAATGCAATAACTGCAGAGGAAGGTTCTATCGTCATAACTCACAACGAAGGGAACGTCTATGAGGTGATGCGGAAGGAGAAACACATAGTCGTGACCTCGATCGACAAGATATATCCGGATATCGAATCAGCCATGAACATGCTGAAGATACTGAGCTACAATGCCACAGGCGCCATAATCCCTTCTTTTGTTGAGATCATTAGCGGGGTGAGCAAGACCGCCGACGTGGAAAAGAAGTTCATAAAAGGCGTCCACACCCCTTCAGATATAACAGTCATACTTGTGGATAACAGGAGGAGCGAGCTTGCAAAGAACGGGGCAAAGGAAATCCTGTACTGCGTGGGGTGCGGGAACTGCCTTCTCCACTGCCCCATGTACAATACCATTGGCAACGAGTTCGCGCGCGGCAGCCACCTGGGCGGGAAAGGCATCGCCTACCATTCCCTGTACAGCAACGAGAAGGATGAAAAGCTTGAGTATTGCCTCACTTGCGGGAAGTGCAGGGAGAACTGTCCTCTTGGACTGGATATACCTGACATGATAAAAAGGATACGGAGTACGGGATTATCTTCAGATGTATATTATTTCCTGAAATCGCACACGCTGTGGTTGTACTACCAGACTCTCTTGAGATTGAAAAGTGAATAAGAATAGAATGCACCGATCGGGATTTGAACCCGAGTTATTAGCTTGGAAGGCTAAAGTCATAGCCACTAGACCATCGGTGCAATGATTTGGCTCTAACAGCACTTTTTACCTTAAAAACCTTTAGATTCAAATAGGTTTTCCTGAGGAGAATTCTTATGTTCTTTCTGCCTATATGAATAGATGATCGTCATGAGCCAATTAAAAGACATCCTTGAGAAATTATCCAATGCGCACGGGGTTTCAGGATATGAGAACAACGTCAGGCAGATGATAGAGGACGAAATAAGACCTTACGTTGACGAGATCAGAACAGATAAAATGGGAAATCTCATTGCGACAAGACGCGGAGGCTCACCCAGGATCATGCTTGCAGCGCACATGGATGAGATAGGGCTCATGGCAAAATACGTGGATGATAAAGGTTTTATCTATTTTACCACAACAGGCGGATGGTTTGACCAGACGCTCCTTAACCAGAGGATGATCCTGCATACAGGAAATGGGCAGGTTTACGGGGTAATCGGCTCGAAACCTCCGCATGTCATGAAAGAGGAAGATAGAAAGAAACCGATCAAAGCAGAAGATATGTATATCGATATCGGGGCAACCAGCAGGGACGATGCGCAAAAGATGGGTGTCAGGGCTGGAACGCCGATCACTTCTGATTTGGAGTTCAGGTCGCTTGGCTGCGACATGGTAACTGGCAAAGCCCTTGACGACCGCGGAGGATGCGCCGTGCTCATTGAAGCGCTGCGGCAGATGAAGGATGTGAAAGCTACCATTCATGCTGTTTTTACTGTGCAGGAGGAGGTCGGTCTGAAAGGCGGCAGGACATCGGCTTTTGGATTGGATCCGGATGTTGCACTTGTGTCAGAAGTGACATTCGCTGGCGACCATCCCGGCATCGAAAAGAAAGACTCGGCGCTCGAGATAGGAAAAGGACCCGCTATCACAGTAAGCGATGCCGAGGGGGACGGCATAATCGTCCCTGAAAATGTCTTGAGGTGGTTAAAGGAAGCGGCAGAGTCGAATGGCATTCCTTACCAGCTCAAAGTGGGCGCAGCAGGGCAAACAGATGCATCTATCATCCACCTGACGCGTGAAGGCATACCCACAGGTGTTATCAGCACTCCGTCAAGGTACATCCACACCCCCGTAACTGTGATGAAAATGAGCGACCTTGAAAAGAGCGTACAGCTCATTGTGAAGGCTGTTGAGAGCGTTAACAGGTTTTTTTGACTTGAAAAAGTGAACCTGCTATTGTTTCTCTGCCTGGTTTGGTTGGATGCTTATATTGTTGATGGCTGCCTTTTGTTGCTACGAGATACTAGCCATCATCTTTTAGTAATTTGAAGATATTACGTATTTTCATTATAATCTGTGTTTATGGATATTTAAGTTAACTGGATGCACTTTATGTATATTTTCATATTATAGGCTCCTGTCGTCTTTAACTTTCCTTCCAGAATCTTCTTTGCAGTGGTGACCGCATAAGGACATATATACTATAACAATTATTAAATTTAAAGTTATCATCCAAACCATGTGCTTCGAGGCGCGCAACTCAGATTTATCACGACGTAGAACGCGGATTGCGCGGATTTGGCGGATTTCCACGGATACAATATCCGCGCGCAGGCAGAAATTATGAAAAGCTTTTTGATTCATTACAAACGGTATATGCTTGGTTTCATAATTTGATACGCTTCATCAACTAAAGGACGTTGAAATATAAAATGGCACTCTCACTTAACAAACCAAAACTCGACAATCTCGCTACTGATATCTGGAAAAACAGGCGGGGCAGAATATGAATGAAAACTCGCTTGCTGTATTTGAAGATTACAAAATCCGCAGAGTATATGATGAAGAATTGCAAACATGGTATTTCTCTGTAGTAGATATTATTCAGGTATTGATCCAGCAGCCTGACTACCAGACTGCACGGAAATACTGGAACAAACTGAAGGAACGTCTGAAAATGGATGGAAGTCAGTCGGTGACAAATTGTCACCAACTGAAAATGGAAGCGTCCGACGGTAAGAAATATCTTACCGATGTCGCTGATCCTGAAACGCTTTTGCGTCTCATCCAGTCCGTTCCCAGCCCCAAAGCTGAACCGATCAAGCTGTGGCTTGCCAGAGTCGGCTATGAACGGATGCAGGACATGGCGGACCCGGCTCGTTCTCTTGACAGGGCGCGGGAGTACTGGCAACAGCATGGAAGAAGCGAAAAATGGATCCAGCAGCGGATGATGGGACAGGAGACCCGCAACAAACTGACTGATTACTGGAAAGACCATGAGATCAAAAAAGAAGAGGAATACGCCATTTTGACCAACATCATTCATCAGGAATGGGCGGATATCTCTGTAAAAGAGCATAAGGAAATGAAGGGGCTGAAAACGCAAAACCTGAGAGACCATATGAACGAAGCGGAACTGATATTTACTGCTCTTGCGGAACTATCCACCCGGCAGATAGCAGAAACTATGGATGCGGTCGGCATGGATGAAAATAAGGTCGCTGGTAAAAAAGGTGGCGGCATTGCTAAAAAAGCAAGGCGTGAACTGGAAGCAAAGACAGGTAGAAAGGTTGTAACTGGAGAGAGCTTCCTTCCGCCAGATTCAAAAAAGGCGTTGCTACCATCCAGGAGAAAAACTTGAAAAAGGGCAAGACCTTCTGACACCTCTTTAAATATTAATCCCTGGCGCCCACCGTGGGATTTTGAGCAGGTGGGGGGCTGGGTTTGCATTTAAACGGTTTGCTCAATACATGATTTTTCAGCAACTGCTACATATTCTGCAAAAGACTTTGATTCTGGAATAGGTAATTTATCCTCCAGTAATCCCCCTATATGCATTTCAATAGCCTCATACATATTCTTTTCAGCTTCTTCACGTGTGGCTCCTGTAGCAACACAGCCCGGCAAATCCGGGGAATATGCTGAGTAGTTATTATTTGCTTTTTCGATCACAACAAGGAAACGATACATGTTATTTCACCTTTTTCAAAAAATTATTATTTCTTTCCTCTATATTTTGAATACAATTCAATAAATTCCTCTAAGTCTATTTCTAAGTCTTCCCTGATTATTTTACGCAAAAGCCCTATTGGTATATCCTTTTTTGCATGAACCGGAACACTGGTCACCCTTCCGTCTTCGGATTTCAACCTTGAATGAGAACCTTTTGTCCTGGTAACTTGAAAGCCTAAGTGACCTAAAAACTTAATAAGTTCTTTCCCTTTGAATACTGGAAGTTTAGGCATTCTGAGCGACTTCCATATCTCTAAATCCAACGAACTTATTCAGCTCTTCGACCTTAGTTTCTTCGAGGCACATCTCTATGACTTCCTTTATATTCTCAAGTGCCTCATCTATGGTTTCGCCGTAAGAATGGCAACCTTTGAACATAGGGCAGCTTACTATGTAATACCCATCTTCATCCATTTCAATGATTATGGGTAGATGTAATTTTTCCATATTCATTACTTCCTGCTAAATACATGGGTTTCTAATATTAAGATATTTCGTATATTTTTGGGAATGCCCTGACTTTCATGAATTGATGTCTTTATATGTGTCTGCCTCCGGAATAACGCATCATACCAAGGCGCCTTCCGGTTCGCCTGTGTTCAGTATCGCGGCTGCGGGGGCACTCGCGGGGAGGCGCGCTTTCCGTTCTCTTGGTGCAGGAGCAGAGATGCACGGTGGGGTTTGGAGCAGGTGGTGGGGCTGGGATTTGTGTTTTTAGGGGGGGTTTTTCTTCAGGTATCCTGTTGTATTTCTGTCGCTCTATGGAATTATTGAAACATGCTTTCTAAAAACTTGTTGAATTGGCTAAAACTAAGCAGGCAGAAATTATGAAAAGCTTTTTGATTCATTACAAACGGTATATGCTTGGTTTCATGATTATGATAACACTTTATCAAATAAAGGAGATTAAAGCATAAAATGGCACTCTCACTTAACAAAGCAAAACTTGACAATCTGGCTACTGATATCTGGAAATCTGCAGAACGACTTCGCGGCAAGTTCAAGGCTTATGAGTACCAGAGCGTCATCCTACCGATCATCGTCATCCGGCGCCTTGAATGCGTATTGCTCGCCTGGCGGGAGGCAAAGAGCGCTGAAGTGCTGGCTAAGCGGCCAAATATAACTGAGAAGGAGCTTACAAAGCTCGTCAAAGAACTCGAACTTAATCCCCAGCAGGCGCCGTTCTCGAACAAGACCGACTGGACGCTGCGAAAGGTCTATGAGGAAGACCACATGCTCCTGGAGGATAACTTTCGCGCCTATATCAACGGCTTTTCCAAGAACATTGACGATATCATCGAGAACTTCAATTACCGCGCCACCATTGCATTGATGGTGAAGTACAACACGCTCGCCCCGATCCTGAATCAATACAAGGAAATGGAACTTGGCCCTGACAGGCTCTCAGGTCTTGAGATGAGCTACATCTACGAGGAACTGCTGCGGCGCTTTTCAGAACAAAGCGGCGAGGAGGCGGGAGAACATTTCACTCCGCGTGAGGTCATCCGTCTCATGGTCGAGCTGCTTGAGATACCGATCCCGGACAGGCATTTCTCCATTTATGATACCGCTGGGGGCACAGGCGGCATGGTATCCATTGCTAAAGAACACATGCTCGAACGCGCAGCTACGCCAGAGGAAAGGGAGCGCGTCGAGAAGTTCCTTACCCTCCACTGCCAGGAGCTATCGCCGACGAACTACGCCATCTGTCAAGCTGACTTCCTGATCAAGAATGACAAACAGGCGACGGTACTGCTTGGTAACTCGCTAATTCCTCACGACCCGCACAGCAAAGAACCGGGAGACCAGTTCCCTGAGACGAAATACCGCTTCAACCGCATGCTCAGCAATCCGCCCTTTGGCGTTACCTGGGGCGGCAAGGACGGTTACGAGAAAGAGGCGCGAAAGCTGGAGACGACACGCTACCGGGCAGGCATGCCGCGTTCCAACGACGGCGCGCTGCTTTTCCTGCAAACTATGCTGGCGAAGATGATCCCGCCAGAAGATGGCGGCAGTCGCATCGCTATTATTTTCAACGGCTCGCCGCTCTCCAACGGCGATTGCGGCTCTGGAGAGAGCGATATCCGCCGCTGGATACTGGAGAACGACTGGCTTGACGCCATAGTCATGCTGCCTGACCAGCTTTTCTATAACACCGGCATCTTCACCTACATCTGGCTGCTGCGAAATGAGAAGCCTGCCGACCATCGCGGGCGAGTAATGCTGATCGACGCCCGAGCGCAGTTCGAGAAAGAGCCAAAGTCTTTCGGTAATAAGCGCAACCGGATGACCGACACCCACCGGCAATGGATCGAGCAGCGCTACCGCGAGGGGTGGGTAAAGGGTTATGCAGATGAGCAGGTGAAACTATTCAACACCACAGATTTTGCCTACCATAAGGTCAAGGTGGTTTTCTGGCAGACCGATGAGCACGACCAGCCCGCTATCATCACCGAACCCTACGAGAAGACGTTCACCGCATCCAACCTCGCAAAGGAGCAAGCGTTCCACGACAGCGACCTCACCTTTCGCGTGCGTGTGAAAAACGATGATAAAGAGAAGAACGTGGAGTTTGTCCTTAAAACAGCAGACAGCGCCGTGAAGAAGCTCAAAGCGGCTCTGGGTGATCGGCCAGAAATCCTCTCCATCGAGTGGACGCACCGCCATTATGTTCAGGATGACGAATATATTCCGCACGGCGAAGACATAGAGGCGTTCCTGAAGCGAGAGATCGCCAAGCCCATCATCCATTGGGAAGATAGCCCGCAGCTTGGCTACGAGATCCTGCCGAACAAATACTTCTACCGCTACCAGCCGCCTACGCCAGCAAAGGAGTTGCTGGAGGAATTCTGGAGGCTGGAGAAGGAAGCGGAGATGATGTTGGAGGGGCTGGCGAAATGAAGAACGCAACTGAATCGGCCATGCTGACCTCACCGGAATATCGTCAGTTCATCGAGAACCTGAAGACTCGCGTGGTTTCCGCCCGCATTTCAGCGGCGCGGGCTATGAACTGCGACCTGATCCTGCTCTACTGGGACATCGGGCACGGGATTGTGGAAAAGCAGCAAGCACTTGGATGGGGTGAATCAGTAGTCGAAATGGTCGCAGCGGACCTGCAACAGGCGTTTCCGGGCACGACAGGCTTTTCACCGCGCAATCTGCGCAGTGCAAAACAGTTATTCCTCTCTTATTCAGATCCCACAATATGGCTACAGGCTGTAGCCAAATTGCCAGGGGGAGCTAAAGTAGGTGACTCTGAATTTTGGCCACAAGATGCAGCCAAATTGACAAATGAAACGGTTATCGAACTTGTGCGAAAGCTTGTCGCAGAAGTTCCCTGGGGGCAAAACCTGCTCATTCTAAACAAATTGAGTGATCCCGTCTCCCGGCTTTATTACCTGCGCGCCACGGCCCAATTCGGCTGGAGCCGCAACGTCCTGCTCAACCAGATCAAAGCCGGGGCTTACGAACGCGCCGTGATCGAGAAGAAAACACACAATTTTCCCCTCGCCCTGCCTGAATATCTGGCCGAGCAGGCCGATGAAATGATGAAGAGTTCCTATAATCTGGAATTCCTCGGAATCCGCCGGGAAGTGAAGGAACGGGAATTGGAGGATCGACTGATCTCACGTCTGCAAGCGTTCCTCCTCGAACTCGGCTATGGCTTCTGCTTCGTAGGTCGCCAGCACCGGCTGGCGCTGGGTGAGAAGGAATATTTCATCGATCTGCTCTTCTACCACCGTTTCCTCAAGGCGCTGGTGGCTTTCGAACTGAAAGTCGGGCCGTTCGAGCCAGAATACGCGGGCAAGATGGATTTCTATCTGAATCTACTAAATGATACGCAACGCTGTGACGGCGATCAGCCGTCTATCGGCATCATCCTCTGCGCCGAAAAGGACGACGTGGAAGTGGAATATGCCCTGCGCACCAAAAAGAATCCCATCGGTGTGGCAGCCTATCAACTCCAGTCGAAATTGCCAGCGGATATGAAGGGCAAACTGCCGACGGCGAAACAGCTTGCGGATGTCGTGCGGGCGGAACTTCCCGATGGGTGCGACCCATGACCCAATATTTCAACTGTTGCCAGCCGCCGACGCCGACGAAAGAGTTGTTGGAGGAATTCTGGAGGCTGGAGAAGGAAGCGGAGAAGATGCTGGAGGGGCTGGCGAACTCATGAGCGTTGCTAAAACATCGTCAGAACTTGCCGCTCAAACCGTATGGGCAGTTGATCGAATCAAAGACCACACTGTCAAAATTGGTAGTGGTGTTACGCCTTCGGGTGGAGCCGCGTTTTATCTCGATTCCGGGATTCCATTGCTGCGTAGCCAGAACGTGCATTTCGACGGTTTGCGACTCGATGATGTAGCCTACATCTCCGAAGAAACCCATGAAGAGATGAGTGGCACGAAACTTCGCGAACGCGATGTGCTACTGAATATAACGGGAGCATCCATCGGGCGTTGCTCTTTTGTACCAGACGGTTTTGGTGAAGGGAACGTCAACCAGCATGTATGCATCATTCGTCTGACGGCGAGACTCTACTACAAGTTCCTGACCTATTGCCTCTCAGCACCATGGGGACAGGATCAAATCCTTTCCAGTTTCACCGGAGCTTCGCGTCAAGGTCTGGGCCAGCGCGACCTTGGCGAAATTCAGGTGCCGCTCCCACTGCTTTCCGATCAACAGCGCATCGCGGCGTATCTGGATGCGAGTTGTGCGGCGATTGATGCGGCGGTGGCAGCCAAACGCCGTCAGATCGAAACGCTCGACGTGCTTTGTGCCTCAATCGTTCTCCACGCACTGACGAGGGGCGTTAGTGAAAGAGTTAAAATGCAAGATACTGGATCGGTAATCATGCCGCAAATCCCTATTGGCTGGCGGCTCTCCAGGTTGAAATCAGTTTCAAGTATCCGATATGGCCTCGGTCAACCACCGGCGGAACTCGAATCTGGCGTGGCCATGATTCGAGCGACAGATGTAGATGCAGGAGTTATTCGAACAGAGAACCTTCTGCGTGTCGATCCTCAAGAATTGCCGGTGGACAGAAACCCCTTCCTTAAAGCCGGAGAGATTATCGTTGTGCGCAGCGGCGCATACACGGGTGATTCAGCAATTGTTCCGTCTGAAATGGAAGGCTGTGTCGCTGGATACGATATGGTCGTCAAGGTGGCACGCGCATCGTCGCGATTCGTGGCATATTGTCTTTTGAGCCGCTACGTGCTTGAGGGTCAAATCCTGCTCCTGACGCTTCGTGCTGCTCAACCGCATTTGAATGCTGAGGAACTGGGAAGCGTTCTCTTGGCATTGCCTCCCAGTCGCCAGGAGCAAGAGGCGATTGCGGATTATCTCGACACGAAGCTCGCCGACGTGAAGCGAATCGCGAGCGGCATCGAAGCCCAACTCTCCACCCTCACCGCCTACCGCAAGTCGCTCATCCACGAATGCGTAACCGGTCAGCGTCGTATCACGGAGGCGGATGTGGCGCGGGCGCACAGGGAGAGGGGTTTGAAATGAGCAAAAATAAGAAAATCACCATCGAGGTTCAGGGTACCGCGATTGCAATCGTTTCTCAGAAGGAGGAGGACTATATTTCTCTGACTGATATTGCCAAATATCGTAACAAGCAAGAACCTTTTGCGATTATCAATAATTGGATGCGGGGCAGGAGCACGATTGAATTCCTGGGTTTGTGGGAAAAATTAAGCAATCCTGATTTTAAACCTCTCGAATTCGAGAGGTTTAGAAGTGAAGCTGGAAAAAGCTATGAA
>Ga0180732_1001699_pt1 | contig 12919 bp, 18 predicted proteins | sample KR11_01MetaG_FD_148674 | JGI IMG/M metagenome (GOLD analysis project Ga0180732, IMG submission 148674) | Groundwater microbial communities from the Olkiluoto Island deep subsurface site, Finland - KR11_0.1 MetaG | ecosystem: Environmental > Aquatic > Deep subsurface > Groundwater | place...
CTTCAGCGCGCGACGCCGCAAGTTTTTATAACACTTTTTTAAATATCTTTAAGTGAAGTTAAGATTAATTAAATAATTATTGATTTTTTATATTCTTGTGTTATAATCCATCAAATTGGAGAATTATTATGCAGCAGGTGTATAAAGTTATGCTTACGTTGCCGCAGGATGTTTACGATGCCTTGATTGCTCGTGCTAATGATGAGGATCGGAAACCTGGGTCGCTGGCGAGGATAATCCTAAAGCGGGAATTGTTGGGTGATGTAAAAACTATTCGTGAACCACTGAGCATGGTAAAATGAGAAGCAAATATTGTCAGCCAGAATTTAAGCACGAGAGGTTATACGACTCACCTCGGTGGCGTAAGGTTGCGAAGATGTTCCTTGATCAGAATCCGCTATGTGCTCCGTGCTTGAAGTCGAATAAGGAGACGTCCGCTACTATAGTCCATCATAAAATTGAGCATAAGGGGGATGAGACATTGTTCTGGTCGTGGGATAACTTGGAGGCCGTATGTGCTTCATGTCACTCAGGCCACATAAGGGTTAGTGAGCATGTTGGATATAGCCAGGCTTGTGATGCGGACGGTTGGCCTACGGATTTGAGGCATCCTAATTTTAGGAAGGAAGAATAGCTATGTAGCTCAATGGTTAGAGCAATTGGGTTTCCTGTGAAACATTATCGGGAACGCTAACGAAGCAAGCCTATACGTTGGTAGTTCAAATCTACCCATAGCTATTAAATAAATTATTAAGTGAGGTAGCATCATGGCACAAGGTAGACGTAAACCAGTAGAGTTAGAAATACTCCAAGGCAATCCAACGCATCGGCCTATACCGATTATTCCACAGGCACCGTTTGCGGATACCGATACTATCCCCCCTGATTATCTAACCGATCCCTATGCACTGGCCGAATGGAATCGAGTAGCCAAGGAACTCCACATTATGAAAGTATTCTCCGGCATCGACCAACATTCATTATCGGCTTATTGTTTAGCATACTCCCGGTGGCGGAAAGCGGAAGAAGAAATCCAGAAAGTGTGTGAATCAAAAGGGCAATTCAAGTCGTTGGTTGCGGAATCCCAGACCGGCAATGATGTTGAGTCGCTATTGGTAAAAATAGCCAGAGCAGAAAGAGCCGACATGGTAAAATTAGCTGAATCATTGGGGATGACCTGCATGGGCCGGACTAAGTTAGGCGTGAGGGTAGAAAAAGGGAATAAGAGCAAATTCGCTGGTCTCGTGGGGCTGAATGGTGGAGGTAAATGAAGCAGTGTTCTAAGTGCGGGATACCAAAAGACGAAAGTGAATTTCAAAAACGTCCTGAATCTAAGGATGGTCTGCGGAATGAATGCAAGGAATGTAAGGCCATCTATAATCATAGTCGATACATGGATAACAACGAAGAGTTTCGCGCTAACCAGCGTGAATGGAATAAAAATAATAAAGACATTAAGAAGGAGAATGGTAGCCGGTGGTATCAAAACAATAAAGATAGGGTCCGGGAATGCGACGACAAATGGAGAAAGGAAAATCCTGACAAGGCAAAAGAAATTAGCAAGAAAAGTGCGAAAAAATATCAGGGAACTCATCGCGAAGAAATAAATGAACGGGCAAAGCAATGGCGAGATGACAATCCCGAATTAGCAAGAGAACGTAGTAGGGTAGCAAGCCAAAAAATAAGGGATACTGTTGCCGGTAATCTGAACTGTGTTATTTCAAGTGCGATTCGTAGGACGCTAAAAGGTACTAAATCAAAACGACATTGGGAATCGCTTGTTGGATATTCAATAAACCAATTAAAAGAACATCTTGAAAACCAGTTCGATACTAAAATGTCATGGGAAAATCATGGTAAGTATTGGGAAATAGACCATAAACTTCCTGTTGTTTATTTTCAATTTAATACTACGGATGATGAAGGATTTAGGCAATGTTGGGCCATAGATAACCTGCAACCATTAATTAAATCTCACAATAGGCGGAAAAGTGCGAAGATAGGATATTATGAAGAAAGATAAAAAGACTCCTGTTCCGGCAACATACTCGCAACGAGTTCAAAACATAATTAATTTTATCGAATTACTCTACGTACCCTCTGGTGATGGTCAAGGCGGCACTTTTAAATTAATGGATTTTCAGAAGGAGTTCATTAATAATGTCTATGGGCCGGTAGATGAAAATGGCAAGCGTATAGTGCGTCGTGCCATCCTGAGCATGGGGAGAAAAAACGGGAAAACGATGATGGTGGCTTGCCTTTCTCTTGTCCATTTGTGGGGGCCAGAGAAGGTAATGAATGGCGAAAATTACTCGGTCGCTAATGACAGAGACCAAGCATCTATAATTTTTCGGTATTGTTGCCAAATTATTCGTGCTGACCCGGAGTTATCCGCAGCAATCCAAATTACAGAAAGCACGAAAACAATGATAGCATTGGATACGATGTCGGTTTATAGAGCTGTTAGTTCAGAGGCAGGTACTAAGATGGGGCTTTCTCCCAGCTTTGTATCATATGATGAATTAGCGCAATCTAAAAATCGTGAGCTATACGATGCCTTTGATACTTCAATGGGGGCAAGGTACGAACCCCTGTTTATTACAATTAGCACCCAGTCGCCTGACCCACAGCATCCATTGTCAATCCTTATCGACCAAGGATTGTCTAAGCAAATACCATCTACTTATTGCAAACTATATGCGGTTCCCGATGATGCGGAAGGTATTTTTGATAACATGGAAGTCTGGAAGTTAGCCAACCCAGCGTTGGGAGTATTCAGGTCGTTGGATGACATAACAGAAATGGCTAAACGTGCCAAGCAGATGCCATCATTTGAATCTTCATTTAGGAATCTTAACCTCAACCAAAGAATAGATGCTAAATCACCTCTTATCCCCCGCGCTGAATGGATAGGATGCCGTGGCGAAGATGGTGCTACCGAGATAATCTCCGGTGAAGATATTATATTAGGCTTAGACTTATCCGGCAAGACCGACTTAACCGCTTTAATTGGTGTATCATCTGGCGAAAGTGATAAGGTTAAGTCTTGGTTCTGGAAACCAAAGGATACATTAGACGAACACGAGAAGCGAGATCGTGTACCTTATGCCTTATGGGAACGGCAAGGTCATATTAAAACGACTCCCGGTAAATCAATCCAATATTCATTCATAGCACAAGAACTTGCCGAGATAAGTAAAGTTTACAATATCGTTGGAATAGCATTTGACCGTTATCGAATAGACGACCTCCGCAACGCTATGGATGGGATAGGGTTAAATAGTTATATCGAAAAGAAAGACCCCAAAGGCAACCCCATTGTAGAGCCTTCAGGGGGTATTAGGATGGTTCCTTGGGGCCAAGGGTACGCTTCGATGACTGGTGCCGTAGAAGCATTGGAAGGCTCGATATTAGATAGAGTTCTGGTGCATGATGGGCATCCTTGTTTAACTTGGAATATTTCTAACGCTATGGTAATCAGCGATGCAGCGGGGAATAGAAAATTGGACAAGAGCCAGGTGAGGTTCAGAATCGACGGGGCTGTTGCGTTGGCTATGGCGATAGGGTTGAAAAGTAGAGACAGAAAAGGATTGCCACAGCAATCAATCCATGCGGGTAAAACGGTTGAACAAATATTAGCATCATACAATTTAAGTTAAAAGGAGAATTAATATGGAAAAAAATCTTGTTGTGATAATGTGTCCAGAGAATTTGATGCGAGACGAAAAAACATATCATAATTTCAAAGAAGCAATTAAGATAAAGTTTAAAGAGTACGGACGTGACGATGATCTCCTATTTTTGCCGGTAGGATATGATGTTAAGGTATTTCCGGGTAGGGGATAATGTATTCTGAAATTTAACTTAACCAAAAGGAGAGATTATCATGGGAGAAGCAAATCGTATGAGAGAAAAGGGAATCCAGTTCAAGCAGTTACAGCCGGGCCAGCAAATCCAAGTTGACCTGAAAAACGCCACTCAGAAAGTTTGCGAGTGCGGGTGTAAATATTTTATTCCGGTAGTCGCATGTTATATTGTATCAGCATTAGTGTCGCCTACGGGTCAGGAATTGATGGCGCAGCAGCCGGTACTTGTGTGCATGGATTGTAAAAAGGCATTGGTTTGATGCCATTTTAATTATAATCTTGTGATAATTAACGTGATAATTTGGAGGAATAAATGACCGACTTGCTGACCAAATCCCTACTCCGGCCTGCCAAGGTAGCTGAACTTTTATCTGTATCACTTCCCACTATCTACTACTGGATATCCACCGGCAAGTTAGAAGCCATTAAACTCCCTGGCAAGACGTTAAGAATCTCACGCAAAGTTATTGAAGAATTACAACAACATACAACTATCAGCTAAACATCACTTAAGATTTTTTCTAATCTGTTAAAACCGATGCTATATTTTTGTGTTACGATTCCCTGAAAAGAGTCTTATTTCTTTACTTAATGCGATTAAGGTTACGGATAATGTGCTAAAATGGCTCTGGAATCAGCAATTGGTTCAACTGTAGAGAGATTGCGAACGCTTCTGGCTATACGTGTTTCTGCCATGTGGCAAGCGTTTGATATTCGCTTCCCCTTGTTCTTTGGTGGGTTAGCACTTCTTTGGTACGGAATTTATTCAAGCCCTATACCGTGGCTATCTTATGTAGTTGTAGGCATTATTCTTCATCTTCATGGCTGGCTGATGCGAGGTAAACAGTGAACTTCATGGATCGGCTACCTAGACCCAAGGCAATGACCAACTACGGCCCACTTGACGACCGTTCATACTATCCGGGCGGCAGTTATTACGGTGGTGATCTCTTGGGCAATCTACCCATGACCTCCGAATCCGCTATGCGGCAAATGACTGTGAACAACTGTGTGCGTGTCCTCTATAACTGCATATCCCAGATGCCGTGTCAGCTTATGGAAGAAGTTGATGACATCAAAAACAAGGCTAAGGATCACTATTTATATAAAGTTATCGGAAAGCACCCTAATTCATGGATGACCTCGCCTCAGTTCTTTGGCATGGCTATTGTCCATATCTGTCTCCGTGGCAACTTTTACGCATTCAAATCTCGTGCCGGTAATAAGATAATGGCATTGTACCCCCTTCACCCCGACCGTGTTCAAGTTAAACAAAACGATGATTGGTCTATCTCCTACACAGTAAATATTTCCAGTGGTCAGAAAATTTACACCCAAGCCGATATCCTTCATATTCGCGGCTTATCACTCGACGGCATTATAGGCATCAACCCTATCGAATACGCTCGCCAATGCGTCTACAACGGCCAGTCATCCGAAACATTCATCGGCAACTACTTCGGCAAAGGAATGCACCCAGGAGCGATTCTGACCCACCCTCTGCGCCTCGCACCCCAAGACCATGCTAATATGCTTGCCGCCTATAAAATAAAGTACGCTGGCCTTAATAATGCACAGGATGTGATGTTGGTAGACGATGGCATGAAGATCGACTTTCCACCCATTAAACTCGTTGACCAACAATTCATAGAGCAGCAGCGGTTCACAGAATCTCAGATTGCGGGGATGTACGGTATCCCTCTCATGTTAATCCAGGCAGGCGATAATCCTGCTACATATGCCAGTGCGACAGAGTTCAAGCGTACTTTTGTTGATTTTACGCTCACTCCGATAGCGGTTAATTTTGAAACGTCCATTGATAGAGACTTACTGACCGATGATGAACAAGACACCTACTATACCAAGTTTAATTTAAATTCATTACTTAGAGGTAATATTACAGAACGATTTGCAGCATATCAGGTTGGCATAAATGCAGAAGTTCTTAACCCTAACGAATGTAGACAATGGGAGGATCTCAACCAGTATGAAGGTGGGGATGAATTCCGTACTCGTACAAGTTCGTTAAAGCAGCAGGATTTACCGGCAAAAGACAATAACAAGGGGGCATCTAATGCGTAAAATATGCTCTCGTTGCGGGATAGAAAGAGATTATAGCGAATTCATGAAATGTAGTGCAAGTAAAAGTGGTATTGGTGCGTGGTGTGTTGCATGTAAACATGAACATGCAAGAATTAAACACATAGAGAATAAAGAAGAAAATAATCGGAAGGCTCGTGAATGGAAGGCCAACAATCCTGAAAAGGTTAAAGAGTATATGGTTATGTGGCGTTCCGAACATGACCAAGAATTGAAGGAATATAGCAAGGCTTATGCTGAATCGCATCGTGAAGAAATAAAGGCGTATGAAGAAAGAACAAAAGAAAGACATGCAGCAAAAGCGAGGGTGTACCGTGTTAGTCACAAAGAACAAGCAAAAATTACAACTGCTGCGTGGTTGTTGGCTAACCCCGGCAAAAAGAGGGATGCGTTAAGACGATGGACTGCCGCTAATCCCGAAAAAGTTCGTGAATCTCTACGGAGGTCTAACAAAAAGAGGGCAAGTGTTCCTAAAAATAGGGTAAGCGATAGCATCTCAAGGGAAATACGTACATCTCTCACTGAGTCGAAAGCGGGACGCCATTGGGAGACATTAGTTGATTTTACAATTGACCAGCTCAAGATGCACCTTGAAAAGTTATTTACTTCTGAGATGAATTGGAGTAATTATGGGTCGGTTTGGGAAATAGATCACAAAATACCTATTTCAGTTCATAACTTTGAAAGGCCAGAAGATTTAGATTTTCGTATTTGTTGGTCATTAAAAAATCTTCAGCCACTTGAAAGACTTAAAAACAGAAGTAAGGGGAATAAACTTGACAAACCGTTCCAGCCTGCATTGGCAATAGCGGTTTAAGGAGACAACCATGAGATACGCATACAGAACCCAAGCCAACGCACAGGCAATAGCAGCTATATACAACAAACCACTCGATAAGCCTGAATGGTTCAAGGTAATATCTGCTTCTGAAGATACCACTGCGGAGATATTGCTATTCGACTACATAGGTTGGCCCTATAATGACCCACGCGACCTTATCCACGCGCTTGCTGATATGGGTGATGTAACGGTTCGTATCAATTCGCCGGGTGGAGATGTGTTCGATGGTGCGGCTATCTACAACGCATTTACTTCTCACAAGGGTATCGTTACCACTCGTATCGAGGGGTTGGCTGCTTCGATGGCCTCGGTAATTGCAATGGCAGGCAAGAAGGTTCAAGCCTATAGCAATACAATGTTCATGATTCACAATTCACTCACTGTTGCGATTGGGAACCAATATGAATTGCGTGACATAGCTGATTTACTCGAAAATGTTGATAATGAGATAATCATAGATGCCTATCAAAAGAAAACCAAGAAATCAAAGAAAGAGTTAGGCGCAATGATGAAAGATGCTCCATATATGACTGCCAAGATAGCTAAGGATCATGGTTTTATTGATATGATTGTTGATGGTAAATCAGTAAAAGCAAATCTTGATCTTCCTATTTTTGCAGATGTTAAAGAATGGTTTGGTCTTGAATCTAATTCCGAACCAACAATTAGGGATTTGGAGAAAGCTCTGCGCGATGCAGGTCTTTCAAGAAATAGTGCTAAGGCTGTACTTGCGAGAGGCTTGAAGGCTGAGGCAGAAGACGACCCAACAGATAGGAATAAACCAGTGATTGTGATTCCGCTCGTTGAAGACAATACCGCCTTCATTGCGGCAATCCAATCCAACATTAACAAACTAACCAGTCAAAGTACCATAGGAGGAAATTAATATGGATCCCGAATTGAAAAAACTCATAGAAGCTCAGGGCTCGGCCTTGGACAAGTTTATTACCGACAACGACAAGCGTCTGAAGGAAATTGAAGCCAAAGGTCATGCCGATCCGCTTTTGGAAGATAAAGTCAAGCGGATCGCCGAGGATGTAGCAACTATCCACACCATGAAGACTCAGTTGGAAGCCATTGAAGCCTCAGTTGCCAAGATGAACGCGCCTGGTGCCGGTGGTGATAAGAAGAAAACCCCTGTGTACACCAATATCGGTCAGCAGCTTTTGGATGTGGTTGCAGCGGTCAACCCCGATTTGGCTCAGTCCAGTCGTGCAGAAGCCATTGCCCGGTTAGCCAAGGTTCGTGCGGATGCGGCTTCCGGTGCTAATGAACTCATTCCCAGTGAAGGTGGGTTTCTGGTTGAGGAAGACAAGGCAACCATGCTGGATCGTGGCACCATTGCAACCGGCCTGCTTTCACAGAGATGCTTCAATGTGCCCTGCTCCGCTAATTCCAACGGCCTCGAACTCAACCTGATTGACGAGACTTCCCGTGCAACCGGCTCCCGATTCGGCGGAATTCAGGTTTATATGAAGGCCGAAGCCGATACCGTTACTGCCAGCAAGCCTAAGTTCCGCGAAGGTGTCTGGAAACTCAAAGATTGCATGGGTATCTTCTATGCAACCGGTGACGTTCTCAAAGATTCTTCCCAGCTCACCGCCGTAGTCAACCGCTGGTTCCCGATGGAATTTGGATTCAAGGTAGACGACGAAATCATCAACGGTGTTGGTGCAGGCCATGCTTCCGGTGTCATTCCGGCTGCTTGTACGGTAACTCAGGCAGTGGAAACCGGTCAGACACGCTCAACGGTAGGTCAGCGCATCCTGTACGCGAACATCGCCCGCATGTACGCACGGTTATTGTCATCTTCTGACCCCTCTGCCGTGTGGTTCATTAACCGTGCCTTGTTACCGGAAATCATGTTGATGACCCTTCCCGGTGGCACCGCTTCGACCCCGGTGTTCCTGCCCCCAGGTGGAGCTTCCGGTTCGCCTTACATGACTCTGTTAGGCAAGGCTATTATTCCCATCGAACAGTGTCAGGCTCCGGCTACACCCGGCGACATCATTCTTGCCGACCTTGGCGAATACCTACTGCTTACCAAGGGTGGGATTGACGCTCAGGCCAGCATCCATGTCCGGTTCCTGTACGATGAGATGACCTTCCGTTGGATTTACCGGTTTGACGGTGCGCCTATTCGGAATAAGGTGCTTACTCCCTACAAGGGTGGTTCTACAGCGACCCAGGGACCGTTCGTTATTTTGGCGGCAAGCTAAGGGTGTGTATTTATTAACCAAAACGGGGAGTGAAATACCTCCCCTTAAACCAAGGAGGTAAGACAATGTCTCAGTTTTCAGCAGATAAATACAAAATAGTCCCGGTGGCTAAGGCGATTGACCTTTCCAGCACCGTGTACACCGATAACCTTTACTGCAAGGATTTGGTGGGTAAAGTTACTTTTTGCTTTATCCTCAATACCCTTGGTGGCGCATCTTCCGTATTCACTGTGCTTGGTGCTATTGCTGATGCAACCTACACTTCTGCCGTAAGGTTCAACTACGCATTCGGTGGAGCGGCAATGGGTACGGCAACGGCGGGTTCGGCCACTTCATGCGATGTTCTTGCGGCATGGACGAGCGCATCTACCCTTACACTGACCCACGGAACCTACAGCAACTTTATGTTGGTTGTCGAAGTTGACCTTGCCGATATGGATTCTTCACTTGACCACGATTGGCTGGCTTGTAAGTTCCTGACTACCACAAGCGTAACGGGTACTGTCAGTGGATTTGCTATTGGCACCTATCGTTATCCTGGTCAGGGTTCGGCAACGGTACTTGCAACTGCTTAACTTTTAACCTAATCGAGATGGTGGGTGCGATAACCTCAACCCCACCTACTCATATAACCAGGGGAACCGCTCCTATAGCTTCGGCACGGAGGAGGTAATTATTATGGTAACAAATATAAGTTCAGAATGGGTTTCCGGCAGTTTAGTATTCTACGAAACCGCAGTAGGGCAGTCGGCAACCGGCGATGTTCTCACCCTCGGAACCGCTGCGGTCAAAGTCGGCGGTACAACCCAGGATGTCGATTTCCAGTGGTACGCTGATGGAGGGAAAAGTTTTATTTTGGATGCCGGAGCAGGCACTTTGGTAACTGCTGGCATTGATGTTACGATAGCAGGCGATCTGACCATTGATCTTGAAGATATACAAATCAAAGACAACTTTTACCTTCAATTTGGCGATGCAACAGGCGGCGATGTTTCTGCACGGTGGGTTTCCGCGACTTCCCTATTGGAAATTCTTCCGGCAACCGATAATACGGGAAAGATTTACATTGGTAATGGAACCAAAGACCTTGATTTCAGGGTATTCCTTGGAACCGCTGCTGCATATGTCGATTTTAATGTGACTGCTGCCAGTTTGGTTATTTCAGCGGGAGTGACATTAAGCGTAGACGACACCACAGCTTCCACCAATACAACATCTGGTTCTATCCATACTGATGGTGGACTTGGTGTTGCCGGTGCTACTTACCTTGGAACGATCCTTGGTTTGAATAGTGCGGCATCCGACATTGTTTTAATTGCCAATACAGCAGCGGCCTTGGAATTCTACGATGCAACTACGAAGTTCTTGGTTGCAGACACTCGCAATACCGTAGCGGCTGACATGCTGACCATAACAGGTATTCCGTCAACAATCACCGCAGCGGCAGGCACAACCCGCAGGATGCTGAACATTGTCCCCGGCACAACCACCCTAACCGGTCAAACAGGTGTTACGGATATGACCGGCGTTGCCGTTTATGTTACTGCCCCTACGATTACGGATTCCCAAGTAATCACGGTTGCAGAGGCTTCCACGGTTGAAATTGCCGGGGCTCCCGCACAAGCTGTTTCTGTTACAATTACCAAAGCTTTGGCCTTTAAGGTTGCTTCCGGCAAGTCCATGTTCGCAGGTGATGTTGATTTCGGAATTGATGCTACCGGAGTTGATGTAACCTTTTTTGGAGATACTACAGCTTATAAAGTTTGGTTCGATCAGAATGGCGACACAAACGGTGCGTGGTATTTTGGGGCTGACACAAAAGGTATCCAAGTAAATTTGTACGGTGATGTCACTGGTTGCGGTGTGTTTTGGGACCCCACAACTGATGTGAATGGAACGCTTACTATTGGCGGATCGGGTGGTAGTAAGGGGAACGATGTCTTCATGTATGGGGCTACCAATGGCGCATATCTGAAGTGGGATCAAGGGACAGATGCCCTTATTTTGGCTGGCGCCGCGACATTGCTAAGTGGAGCAGGGGCAGTAGGTGCGCCGGCATTGCAGGTGGGAGCGGCCGATACGGGACTTTATTTGGTATCCGCTACTCAAACAGGGGTATCTCAAGATGGTGTGTTGGTTGCAGTCTTTGACTCCGAAGGCATAAAACCCGATTCAGTTCAGCCAAGGGTTGCGTTGGGCACTGCGGGTGCGGGAACAGTAACTTTCAAACAGTACGGTGATGGCAGGGATATAACCACTGTGCTTACTTTGACAGCCTTTATCATTGGAGCGCCTGGCGCTGCTGCTGCTGCAAAAGGATTTGGCAACATTGTTTATGCCTTCCCAGCAGGTCAGCATCTTGAATTGGTTTCTGCCCTTTCGGCCATCGTGCTGACAGCGGCAGGTACGGCAGTTGCATCGGATACAGGATTAGGTTCTGTTGTAGCAAGCGGAGTAATTGCCACACTGGACGGCACAGCAACTTTTGAAGACAGACTGACAGGGCAAACAATCAATACGGCAGCCGGTGGTGGTGCGGCAGTGTCCGCACTTAAAGGGGCAACAGCGGGAATCGGTACAGGCATTGCCTTGAATGTAGCGGCAAGCGTCAAGAATGTATTCCTGAATTCTGCTGGTACTTGGAATGAAGACAACACAGGCAACCTGACCGCAACCGGTACGATTGTTCTTAAATGGACAATAATGAGCTAAAGTAATATATAATCTAACAGGCTTGGGGAGTGCCTTAAATCTCCCCACTTTTGGAGGTTATCATGGGAATCAGATTACGACTCAACAAAGGCTCGGAATCCATTAAAATAGAAGGTGGCCTATTGTCCAATGTAACAGGCAAAGTCACTATTAAAACACCATTTGGAAATCGTGGAGTAACATCAGATGGTAGTTTAACCGGTGGCAGGGTAAAAATCGAATCTGCTATAGTGGAATCGGAAGCGACAATTTCAATTCCCAAATCAATATCTAAGCCAAAGAAAGGAAGTAAGTAATATGGAATTGAAAGTATTTGACCGCCTAATTTTACTGAACATTCTACCCAAGGAAGGTGACTTCACTACCCTCAAGATCATCCGTAAACTTCGCGAAGACCTCTCATTTTCCGAAGAGGAGCACGCGGCCTTGGAATTTAGGCAAGAGAATGGGCAAGTTCAGTGGAAGCAGGCCGGGGATATCCCCAAGGAAGTACCAATTGGTGAGAAGGCAACGGATGTCATTGTTGGGGTACTTAAAGCATTGAATGATGCAAAGCCCCCCAAGCTAAAGGAAGAGCATCTTAGCCTGTACGAATTGTTTGTAGAAAAGTCAGCCTAACCCCTTTCAGGTAGGGGGAGATTATGAGACCGAAATGTACAGTTTGTGATAGATTAGCGAGAAGTTCTGGTTTTTATAAAGGGAAGGAAGTGTGGGCAAAGTTATGCGGACAATGTCATGATCTTAAATATTGTCCAAACCGGAAACGGAAACGGAAAGCACACGGCATAACAAAACTTTTCCGCAAGGTGAAAAAAGAAAATTGCGAGATATGCGGGTTTATTCCTGTAAATTCTTGTCAATTAGATATTCATCACCAAGACGAAAATAAAAAGAATAATTCCCTTAATAATCTTCAGACTCTTTGTGCTAATTGCCATAGGTTGATACACTTTATGCGGATAATCAATCCCCACTTTTAACAGTCCCGAAAAATGGAGGGATACACCATGTCATTTCAAATAATATCACCCAATCGCTACATTTGTAAATCCACCGATACTAAATCAATTACTGATATTAATCTCGGCGCTACTTGCTATGAAGAGAATACCGGTTATATGTACATCTTCAATGGATACGCATGGTTGCCCAAGCCTTACGTTCCAGATCAAACGGTTAAT
>Ga0180732_1001700_pt1 | contig 12915 bp, 7 predicted proteins | sample KR11_01MetaG_FD_148674 | JGI IMG/M metagenome (GOLD analysis project Ga0180732, IMG submission 148674) | Groundwater microbial communities from the Olkiluoto Island deep subsurface site, Finland - KR11_0.1 MetaG | ecosystem: Environmental > Aquatic > Deep subsurface > Groundwater | place...
TTAAGAAAATTAGGAGCTTTTAATTATACTTTATAAAATTAATCCAAATAAATCTATCCAAACGCCTATCGGCATTTGGGTATCATCTTACGATTGGAAAATACTGAGATTATGATAGATACTCATACCCACCTTGATTTCAAAGAATTCAACAATGACCGCGAAGAAGTTATCAAACGGTATTTTGACGGCGGCGGGGAAAAACTGATCAATGTCGGGTGCGATCTAAATTCAAGCATAAGAAGCTGCGAGCTTGCCAAAAAATATGAAAATGTTTTCGCCTCCGCGGGAATTCATCCGCACGACGCGGATACCGTTAATGAACACAGCCTTGAAAAAATAGAAAAGATCGTTCGGCATTACAAAGTCATCGCCGTCGGCGAAATCGGCTTGGATTATTTCCGCAATTTATCGCCGCAAGAAAAACAAATTGAAGCGCTTAGATTGCAACTGGAGCTGGCGGATAATCACAATATGCCGATCATACTTCATTGCCGGGACGCTTATAACGATATGCTTGATATTCTGAAAAGCTATAAAACTTCGGATTGGCGCGGCGTTATTCATTGTTTTTCCGCCAGCTTGGAAATCGCGGAAGAATTTTTGAAATTAGGTTTTTATATAGGCTTTACGGGAATTGTCACTTATTATAAAGACAAAATGGAATTTAACGGCGAGCCTGAAATTTATAAAGTCATAAAAAACACGCCTCTTGATAAAATGCTTATTGAAACCGACTGTCCTTATCTTGCTCCCATTCCCAAGCGCGGAGAGCGCAATGAGCCTTTGTTTGTAAAATATGTCGCTGAAAAAATCGCTAGAGTTAGAAAAACTGACTTTGAAAAAATAGAAAAAGCGACAAGCGAGAATGCAAAAAAGTTATTTGGGATATGAATTCATTTTAATATTTTAATTTTTAATTTAAAAAATATGGATATGGAAAAATTTGATCCAATGTTAGGAGCTAATAAGTCAAAAAAAGAACTTGGAAAAGAAGTAGTTAAAAACGAAGATTTGGCTCCTGTTTATAATCCAAAAACAGGCGAATTTGATCTTGTGGAAGATTTGTCTTTTGCTAAAGACGGAGGAAATATAATTCTTGAAAAAGGGGAAGGGAAAGGGAAAATAGCAAAAACTCAAATTTTACCCCTGAAGAATATATTAGAAGCAGGAAAAAAAATTATTAAAGAAGCAGAAGAATTTCCAGAAGATATAGAAGAATGAAAAAATTTGTATTTAAGTTAGAAGTTAAAACATAAACTAGATTTTTATCTATGCAAAAAAAATACAACCCAAAAAAAATAGAAAAAAAGTGGCAAAGAAAATGGGATGAGAGCGGGATATATAATGCGGAGGATTTTTCAAAAAAGCCGAAATATTATTGCCTGATTGAATTTCCCTATCCCTCCGGCGCGGGACTTCATGTGGGGCACCTCCGAAGCCATATCGCCATTGATATTGTCGCGCGAAAAAAAAGGATGAGCGGGTATAATGTTATGTATCCGATCGGCTGGGACGCTTTTGGCTTGCCGACAGAAAATTTCGCGATTAAGACAAAAACGCATCCCAAAATCGTGACAAAAAATAACATCAAAAATTTTACCCGCCAAATCAAAAGTTACGGCCCGAGTTTTGATTGGTCGCGAGAAATAAATACCACTGATCTGGAATATTATAAATGGACGCAGTGGATTTTTTTGAAATTATTTGATAGTTTCTATGACGAGAAATTAAATAAAGCGCGGTCGATTGAAGAACTGGAAATTCCGAAAACGGAGCTCAACTCCGAAGCCTCGGAGTTGAGCTCCGTAAATAAATATATTGACGAGCATAGACTAGCCTATGAAGCCGAGATATCTATCAATTGGTGTCCCAGCTGCAAAATCGGACTGGCTAACGAAGAGGTGGTCGGAGGTGAATGTGAAAGATGCCACGCCAAAGCGGAGAAAAAAACGATGAAGCAATGGATGCTCCGCATCACAAAATACGCGGATAGATTGATTCGCGACTTGGACACGGTTGATTATTTGGATAAAATCAAAACCCAGCAAATAAACTGGATCGGTAGAAGCGAGGGTGCAACGATTAAATTTCCAATTTCCAATTTCCAATTTCCAAACAAATCTCAAATAAATTCAAAATTCAAAATTCAAAATTCAAAATTCTATTTGGAAGTTTTCACCACTCGTCCCGACACTATTTTCGGATGCACCTACATGGTTCTCGCTCCCGAACACGAACTAATTACCAATTACAAATTACAAATTACAAATTACGACGAAATTGAAAGGTATATTAATGCGGCAAAAAACAAATCCGATTTGGACAGAACGGATTTGGCAAAAGAAAAAACGGGAGTGGAATTAAAAGGTATTAAAGCGATAAATCCGGCAAGCGGCGAGGAAATTCCGATCTGGGTCGCGGATTATGTTTTAGCAAGTTACGGCACCGGCGCGATTATGGCCGTGCCGGCGCATGATGAAAGGGATTTTGAGTTTGCGAAAAAGTTTAATTTGCCGATAAAACAAGTTGTAGCGCCAGAAAATACAAAAACCCCCAAGCAAAGCTCAGAGGTTTTCAACGGACCTGAGGATAGTAATCCTGGCAGGCACGAGATCTGGAATTGTCACCTTGCTAATAGTATATATGATAATAAAAATCTTGTCAAGTCAAAATTCGGCGTTGAGCCGGCAGAGGGATTCGAACCCTCAGGTCTTGGGATGACAACTCCAGATCCGCGCCATGCTGCCGGCGAATCAACGCCTGATTTATTATATCAAAATAATAGAACATCTGTCAAAGAAAACGCCTATACTGGCGAAGGAGTAAATATTAATTCAGATTTTTTAAACGGGCTTGAAACAAGAGAAGCTAAAAATAAAATCACCGACTGGCTTTCTAAAAACAATCTCGGTAAAAAAGCTGTGAATTATAAATTGCGCGACTGGGTTTTTTCACGCCAGCATTATTGGGGCGAGCCAATACCGATTGTGAAATGCAAGAAATGCGGCAATATTCCTCTCTCTGAAAAAGATTTGCCGCTGGAGCTTCCGGATGTAAAAAATTACGAGCCGACGGATACGGGAGAGTCTCCGCTGGCTAATATTGGAAAATGGGTGAATGTGAAATGTCCTATTTGCAAAAGTGATGCTAAAAGAGAAACGGACACAATGCCGAATTGGGCGGGATCAAGCTGGTATTATTTGGCATACGCGATGCAAAAAATTTCCAGTTTCTCCGCCTCTGGCGGATCAGCCAAAGGCGGACAATTTCCAGTTTCTAATTACAAAAAAATATTTAATTACTGGATGCCCGTTGATTTATACAACGGCGGAATGGAACACACCACTTTGCATTTGTTATATTCCAGATTTTGGCATAAGTTTTTGTTTGATTTGGACTATGTAAACACAGCTGAGCCTTACGCGAAAAGAAGATCTCACGGAATGATTTTGGCGGAAGACGGGCAGAAGATGAGCAAGTCGCGAGGCAATGTCGTTAATCCCGACGATGTCATAAAAAAATACGGCGCGGACACTTTGCGTCTTTATGAAATGTTTATGGGTCCGTATGGCGATGCAATTCCATGGTCAACAACGAGCTTGGTCGGAATGAATAGGTTTTTGGAGAGAATGTGGAATTTGAATGTCAAATGTCAAATGTCAAATGTCAAATCAATATCAAATACTAAATGTCAAAATCCCAAATTAGATCAACTTCTTCACAAAACCATAAAAAAAGTCACGGAAGATATTGAGAATCTTAAGTTTAATACGGCAATATCCGCCTTGATGATTCTGCTAAATGAAATGGAGAAAGAGAAGGAAATATTCAAAATTCATTATTCAAAATTCTTGATTCTATTATCCCCTTTCGCTCCGCACATTGCGGAAGAAATCTGGGAAGCGTTGGGAAACAAAGAAAGTATTCATTTGCAATCTTGGCCTGAATATGACAAAGAATTAGCCAAAGAAAAAGAAATAATTCTAGTAGTCCAAATCAACGGCAAGCTCCGCGACCAAATCAAAGCTCCTGCCGACATTTCCGAAATCGACGCCAAAAAACTCGCTCTTGAAAGCGAGAAGATTAAAAAGTGGATTGAGGGAAAAGAAATTAGGAAAGTGATTTTTGTGAAAGGGAGATTGGTTAATATTGTGATGTGATTAAATGTAGCTCCCCCTTTGTAAAAGAGCCTGCCCTGAGCGATTAGCCGAACGGGGGGCTGGGGGGAATAGTTTTGAAAAAACTATATCTCCCCCTTTGTAAAAGGGGGCTGGGGGGATTTCCGGGCAAGACTGTAATCAAATCATCAAACAATATCTTTCGCTTATCTTGAGATAAATACAGCTCTATTTAAAATCATTAAATTTATTTTTCTTCCAAAACGCGAGGCGGAAATCCCTCCCAACCTCCCTTTGATAAAGGGAGGAGCAATAACTTCGCCGGCTCCATAGTTCCCGCCTCGGAACTGTGGAGCCTTTTGCTTATCAATATTCTACCCGGCTTTAGCCGAGGGTGCGCGATGCTTTAGCATCGCGAGTTTTCAAAATAGCTTGTGAAGCTAAAGCTTCAGAACCCTCGGCTAAAGCCGGGTAGAAAAACCAAAAGCCCCGCCCAAAAAAGCGGGGCTGGTTTTTTGAAAAAAGGAAATTTTATACTTTTACCTCTGACCTAGAAGCCGACTGTTCTTTTTTCTTTGCTTTTTCTTCTTTTTGTTTTTTTATATTGTAAATTGCATATATAATACTTTCAATATCCCCAACTCTAAGATTTTTTATTTTCTCAAAATCAATAAAATTGTCAGTTATTATTTTTTTAACATCCTTGCCATAAGTCTTCGAAAGTTTTTCAGCTTCAACTTCAATCGTGCTGCCTTTCTCCATTTTAGTTATTATATTATCATACAATGACTTAATTTCTTCTGCTTTCATTTTGCTTAAACTTTCCGAGAGTTCATTATGAATATCTTCTCTAAGCCTAAGCGGTTCTGGTGTTTTTTTACTCAGATTCTCTTCCTTTATTAAATCAACTACTGTTAACTTCAAGTCATCGGCATTTTTATAATATTTTCTTAATTCGGATAATTTATCCATCTTTTTATCTTTTATCATATCTTCTATAAAAATCGAAAATGGACGATATTCAAATTCGGTTTCTGCTATTTCGAAGAAGAATTTCTTTTCATCTTGATTAAGATTTTTAGAAATATACTTTTTAACATTTTCTATAAGATTTTCTCGTCGCTCATTCCAGCCATCTTTTTCTCTTTCCTTCCCTTTCTCCCCGCCATCCTGTTCCGGCGGTTTTTTGTCTGGACCTTTTTTATCTCCTATCTCTTTTGCAAGAAGCGTGGATATTTTATAATAAACTTCTCCAAGAAATTTTTTAACATTTTCATTACTTATAATTTCAGGATTATTTTTTTCAAATTCAATTAATCTAGTTTGATTTGCATCACTAGATATTTTATCAAACCTTCTCTTATTTAAGTCAAACTTCTTAAGATAAAACTCAAGCATTTCATGAAGCTTTGCTATTACCGGATTATTCAGCTTAGCGCTCGCTTCAATTTTCCTATTCTCAATTACTCCAATCAACTCATCCCAATTTTTAGCATCATTTACGCGAGAAATTTCATTATCATTCAAAATATTCTCTATTTTTTTTCTATCAGCTTCACTAATTTCTTTCGGCTCCATCTTCTCTTCTTTCGCTTTTTCTTCAGCTAAAACATTAATCGGATGATAAACAATTTCTCCTTTTTCTTTAGTCTCAATGGCGCCAATTAAATTCATATCTGGCGAACCAACAATATGAAAATTACACACCAGATGGTCGCCATAATATGTATCTTTACTACTCATAGTTGCAGAATAATCAGCACCAAAATTCCCAGGCCCTTTTACATGTGAGAAAATTGGTCCATAACCTGCCGGATGAGTATGTCCAAATATAACTGTATATTTATCTTTATTATAATTTTCCGTATTTTTTCTGCGTTCGTGGGCGTCTCTCCACATAATTCCTTCTTTGTATTTTGCTGAAAATAGATCCCACCCAACGCGTCCGCTTGAAAAACCTTCCCCCATTAACATGTCCACGACACGATTTTTCTCATTATCTATAACAAAATAAAATGGAATTTCATCGCCAGTTTCTATTGCTTTTTTCACAACCATCTCATTATAATCTTTAATAACTTCTTCGTCTATTATAACCGGTTTATTTGAAGTTTCAATTTTAAGTTTTGGATGAGCTCTCCATTCTTTTTTTATTTCATTCTCGTCCATTTTTTTCACAATTTCATAAGCGTCAGATAAATTATACTTATCTAATATTCTTTCATTTTCTCTCTCTTTTTTTAGCTCTGGTTTTTTATTTTGTGAAACTTTCGGTTCTGGCTTCTCCACTTTTGGCTTCCCCGCATCCCCTCCCCCTCTCTCCATCCCCTCCGCAATTTCAATAACCTTCTTATAAAACTTAACAAGAGCGGCTTTCTTCTCTGGGCTTTTATTCGATTGACCAATGACTCCTATTTCTTTATTAGAATGATTTATGACATCCTTAAGGTTTTCTTCGCTTCCATCATTTAATTTATTTATCACCATCTCCTCAAACTCCTTTTTGTCTTTATCTTTCACCAGCTCAACTTTAAGCAGAACATCAAAAACATTTTGAAGATCGGCGATTTCCTTCGAGTTTTCAATCTGTTTGTTTAAAGATTCTATGCTTATTTCCTCTTCTTGCTCTACATTAGCCAAATTCTCGCCAGCTCGCAATTTTATCAATTCTTCTTTAGATTTTTCAATTTCTTTGTCATTCTCCGCCATTTTAGTTTTAATTTCTTGTATTTTAGTTTTAACTTTTTCTATTTTATTTTTTTCTCCCGACCCCTCCGCTTTTTTTAATTCCCCTTCTTTTTTTTCCAGTTCTTTTGCTTTTTCCCCATTTTCTTTCTCAAACCATTTAATCCGGCTTTCTTCAACGCCTATTTTTTTATTAATTTTCTCCGCCTCTTTCTGTTCCGGCGTTGATTTTTTTACGCCAAAAATTCTATTCAATATGCTTGATACTCTACTCTTCTTTTGCCCCTCCTGCTCTCCCTCTTCCGGCGAAGCGGGCGGAGTTGTTGGAGTTTCTATTGCTCTAGTTTTTGTAATCGCTCCCGCGAATCTATTAACCGCCGCCATTCTCATCGGCTCTATTTCTTTCCGCGCGACCATTTCATTAAGATTTTTTTCCGCGTGAAACAGCGCTCTTTCTTCCGCGTCTTTCAAGAAAGTCATTTCTTCAAGAACAGCTCTTCTCATTTTTCTTCCTTCTTCAAAACTCATATAGCGCGATTTTGCTATCATCGCGGACAAAGTATCTATAGAAACGGTGGTTTTTAATTCCTGCAATGTATTAACTCCCTTGGCAATCTCAACTTCTTCCGGACTTAATCGTTCGCCTTTATTGTAATCGATAGCAAGCATTTTATCTTCATCCGGAATATTTGCTAACACCTTATGCAATCTTCCCTCCGTTTCTTTCAATGTCTGTATCGCCTCCCTTACGCTTTCAGGAGCCTTTGAAAGCTCTTTCATCTCCACCAGCAATTCCAAATAATCCTCCTTCTCTTTAATTTTCACCTTTTCATCTATCGTAGTTTCTTTACTTCCCATCTTTTTTAACCATTCATCAGTCATCACTATCTCGCGATTCAATTCATGCTTAGCCATCTTCGCCAGCTCTTCTCTCTCTTTAATTTCCGGCACTTTTTCTAATGTAGATATTTTATGAGATTCTTCTTTTATTTCTTCTTCCGCGCTTACGCTGATGTTTTTGTTCTCATTATCAAAATCCAATGTCAGGCTTACTTTCTTATCTTTCAGAATTAACAAAATTTCAACTGAATTTTCATTTTTTTTATAAACATTGAACCCTTTCATACCCGAGAAATAATCAGGCAATTTAAAATCATCTTCTATTTTCAGCCAAAGAGTAAAAAGCGCGTTATTCCATCTTCCTTCTCCACCCTTTCCAAGAAATAATTTTACATTTTCAAATTGTTCATCATCCATTTCATAGGTTTTACCGCCCTGATTTTCCGGCGCTGGTTCTTTTATTTCATAATCCGGTTTAACATAAGACACTCTTTTAACTTCATTTCCTTTTTCGTTTCCTATTATTTTATTTATATCTTTTCCAAGATCAAATTTTGTATATAAAGGTCTGGCATTTCCTTCATAACCGCTCTTTTCTCCGCCTCCTCCAGTGGAAAACACAGTTACAAGTCTATTATCAAAAAACAACTTTACACCTCCATATTCATGCCCTCTTATCATTATTTTTCCATCTATAGCTTTCATAAATTTATCAAATGCATTTTTGCCAAAAACTTTAATTCCCATACTATCACTTGAATCACGATCTAAATTTGGCGCCCAATCTTCTATCTCTCCTTTTGGATCGTTCCATCTCATTTGAAAAAGCAATTCTTCGTTATTAAGCTCTTTAAGCGAGGATATTTCTTTGCTTGGTATTCCTCCATGCGTGGCAACAATGCCATTTCCGCAAACTAAAACTCCCGGCATTTTTTCAAATGCTTTATTATATTTATCAAACAACTCCTGCCCGCCTTCTTTATATTTATTTGCCAATGAATTAGATAAGCCATATCTTGAACCAGTATCTTTTTCTTCATGATTTCCACGCATCAATATAACATTATCAGGATATTTTTTCTTTAATGCAAAAATTTGTTCAAGATTTTCTATGTCCCCAGAACCTCTATCGGCATAATCTCCCAAAAATACCAGATATTTATTTTTTTCTCCGTTTTCCATCGCTTCAATGAATTTCTCCTGCTCTATGATAGAAACAGTAGCGTCAGGATCTCCATGCGTGTCGCCGATAAAAACCGCTTCGCCGTCTTTTGGCAAATAAACAATTGAATCGTCCGTAAACTTTTCTTTTCCAAATTCGCTGTCTCTTGTTTCCGAAATTTTATCTTTCAATTTTCCCTTTCCCTTCTCTTTTTCTTCATCAAGAATTTTTTCAACATCGGAAATAAGCTGAATCAGCTCTTCTTTGCTTTTATTTCCGGCGTTTTCAAACAATTCTTTTTTTATTTTAGTTGCTCTTGTTTCAAAACTTTCTTTTACCTCCGTCTGATTTTCCGGCGCTGATACTTCTGCCTCAGACCTAAACCCGTCTTGTTTTTCTATTTTATCATCAACAAGATCAGCACTTTCCATTCCAGACATAAATTCAGCGCTGCGATCCATTCTTTTGCTCTTTTCTCTTTCTATAATTTTTCCGATACTTTCTACTCTTTCTTTTTCTCTATCGTCCAATCCCTTCATCCCCAATCCAACGATTTTTTCATATAAATAATTTATTTTTGAATTTATTCCTTGAAGCTTTTGATTGAGCTCGTCTATTTCTTCTTTATTATTAGCGAATTTTTTTTGATCAATCAAATCGCCTCTTTCTCCATATTTATCTGAGAACTCCTTGTATAAATTTACCACAAAACGATCGTCTATTCTTTCGCTTTCCATTACAGAAAAAGCATCGTCTCTGTTAAAATCAACAATAAAATCTTTCCCTTTTATTGTTTTAACATTAACCAAAAGATTGTCCTTATCAATCAAATAACTATCAATAGCGTCAGTCAAATATTCGCTTTTATCATCCAGCTTCAATTGCAAATCATATCCGTTTTTTTCTCTTATAATTTCCAGAGTTTTATTTATTATATTTTCCTTATCTTCATCTTTTAATTCCCCCGCAAACAAATCTTTCGACTCTTGCGGAATTATTACTTTTTCCTTTCGCTTTTCAGGCTTTGGCTCTTGCGCCTTCTGCCCTTGCGCGTTCAAATCAGGCACCGGCTCTGTCGTCGGTTTTGGTTCTGTTTTTATTTCTTCAGGTTCTTCCGGCTGTCTTCCTTTATCAAATATTTCATCTTCTTTAACAAGCTCTTCCGGCGATTGTTTTTTAATTATGCCTTCTATCTCTTTAATTCTCGCTCTTATCCCTCTTCGCTCTTGATTATCTTCCACTTTTTGATCATCACTTCTTCTTCCTCGCCCTTTTTCAGATCCTACCCTTCTAAGATTTTCCTTTAATTCCGCCATCTCATTTTCAAGAAGCATTATCTCCTCTCTGCTTTTTTTAGTTTCTATATTTGGTATTTCCATACTCATATATTTTATCTTAAGCTAATTATTTATTAAATTGTTGTATTGTTAAATTGTTAAACTTTGTCATTGCGAGCATCAGCGAAGCAATCTCTTATTCTCATTCCAGCGACAAGTCTCTGAATTCAGGATTTTCTTTTTTAATCAAGTCAATTTTCTTTTTCCTTGAACCGCCTTTTATCTGCTTTTCTCTGGCAATAGCGTCAATGACATTATTACAAATCTCATAATAAACTAATTTTGTAATATTATATTTGCAAGTAAATCCTTTAATCAGTTTATTTTTGTGTTCATAAACTCTTCTATTTAAATCGTTAGTAACGCCAGCATAAGTAACCGTGTTTGAATTATTGATCATTATATAAAAATAATATTGTTTTGTTTGCATAGGTGATTTTGAAATTGGTTATTTGCGAATAACCACAAGTCTAATTTGTTTTCATAACTCTGAGATTGCTTCGGTCGTTGATACTCCCTCGCAATGACAATTAGATTGCCGATAAGCAAATCCTCGATTTCCAGTTTCCAATTTCCAGTTTCCAATTTCTAATTTCCAATATCATCCATTTTTAACCCTAAACAATATCATAGTTTTTCAAAAGTGTCAACGGGGAATAAGTCAAAAGTTTGTAAAGTCAAAAGTCTATAAAGTCCTAACTTAAAATACTTTATGAACTTTATAACTTTATGAACTTTTTACTAATCTACTCTATCCCGAAAATCTTGAGCATAAACAAAATATAAAGCGCGAGAAACATCATTCCTTCCCAATTATATATCTTTCTTGAAATTCCGGAAAATATATAGAGGATTGTGGCGGCGATCAGAAACGGAATCCCTATATAGAAAGTCATATCGTCAATCGCGAGATCGCTCATTACCGCGGGAATGCCAACGACCATCAGCGCGTTGAAAATATTTGAGCCGAAAACATTTCCCAGGGCGATTTCATATTTTTTATTCATCGCCGCCCTCACTGAAACAACCAGTTCGGGAAGCGATGTTCCGACCGCCACGGCGCTCATTGTGATCACGGCCGTTCCGATATTCAAATCGCTGGCAATGTTTATCAAAGATTCAATCGTATATTTCGCCCCCAAATATATGAAAAAAACGCTTCCGAACAAAGTTATAAAAACTCCGAGACCTATTTTTGGCTTATAGTTCCATAATTTCTTCAAAAACTTATTCGCGCTTGCTTTTGTCGGAGGAAAAGTAAATCCTTTTTCTTCTTTTATCTTTTCTTTTATTTTTTCATTTTTATCTTCACAATTTTCAAGCTCTTTGTGATTTAATACGGATCTTTCTTTGCTGGAAGAAATTATATAGAAGAAATATATTCCAAAGGTGGCTATTAAGATAAAGCCCTCAAGCGAGCTGACTTTTTTGTCCAAAAGCGTAAAGATAAGAATAGTTGTCGCGGCGGCAAGAAGAGGAAGATCAAGATTTATCAAGCTTCTTTTTACGCTCATTTTTTTTGCGGCCACAGCGGAAATTCCGACTACAAGCAAAATATTCGCGATGTTAGATCCGACGGCATTCGCGACTACGATCTCGGTTTGTCCTTTAAAAACCGCGATGATTGATGTTGAAAGTTCGGGAAGCGATGTTCCAATGCTGACGATCGCAATTCCAACTATAAAAGCGGGGATTTTCAAAGATAAGCCGATTTTCTCGCTGCTCTCCGTGAAATAGTCGGCTGATTTTATCAAAACAGCTAAAGACAAAACAAACAGCGCTATCCAAAAAAATAAATACATGGATTAGTTATTAGTTATTAGTTATTAGTTATTAGTTATTTCCGAGCCGTATTTTTTAAATCAGAACTTTTGCTTTTATATTTATACGGATCTTCTTGCCCGGTTATTCCTCTTTTGATTTTATTAATATCTGTTTTTTTAAACTCTTTTCTCACCTCTTTCATATCAATCCCTTTTTTTTCCGCCCTTCTAAACTTGTCTGATCTAAAATTTTTACTTTTAAATCTTCTCGTGAATTCATCAAAATCTTTTCTTTTTAAAACCGATTTTGTCGGATTATAAGCTTTCAGAGCTCCTAAAAAATCCAGCTTTTTCTTCAAAGTTATTCCGTGAACTTTATGCAGAGCCTTTTCTATTCTGTCAGAACCTCTGTTTTGAAAATCATTAACTTTATTGTGTTTGAAAATTTTAAGCTTATGGGCATAGTCTTTTGTTTTTAATGTAGTTAATTTTCCTCCTATCATTACCGTTTTATCTTCTTTATCTTTTTTGTCTTCCGGTTTCATTTTTTCTTTTTCCTGGACTATTTTTTCCAGCTTTTTCTTGCTTTTTTCTTTTCGCTCTTCTCTCATTTTTTCCAGCTCTTCCAGCTCTTTGAAAAACTCATTATTCTCCCCGGCTAAATTATCGCGGTTTTCCTCTTCATTATTATTATCTTCTTCCGCAGTTATTTCACTTGCTTCATCTGTTTGCAAATTTTTTTTATCATCGTCGCTCATATTTATACATGCTATGGGTTATATGTTTTATAGTTGATATTATTTCAAATTTTTTGTCATTTTGTATTTAAAAAATAATATTCATTTCCAATCAATTTCCCCTAAAATTATACCATTTACTCCCAAAAACAACAATAGCAGTCTTGTCCAACGCAAGATGATACCCAAATGAATTATCATTCTAACGCAAAATGAGTCCCAAAGGACTCATATTGCCAAAAGATAGGCGCGGCTCATAATAGATTTATG
>Ga0180732_1001701_pt1 | contig 12907 bp, 23 predicted proteins | sample KR11_01MetaG_FD_148674 | JGI IMG/M metagenome (GOLD analysis project Ga0180732, IMG submission 148674) | Groundwater microbial communities from the Olkiluoto Island deep subsurface site, Finland - KR11_0.1 MetaG | ecosystem: Environmental > Aquatic > Deep subsurface > Groundwater | place...
GAGAAGTGAAAGGAGTGACGCAACCTTACAGTTGCACTTTTACCTCCCAACCTTTGCGTCTCATGTGAGACTTGCACTCACCATTTTTTCCTTGACAGGGAAACGTCTCGACTTCTCGACCTATGAGACATTTTGTGCCAATGGTCAGATACGATCTGACAGGACTCTTACGAGTGTGCGATCTACAGTCGCATGTCGCCCCTTACGACTCTACATGGGCATTTTGTTGCGGGTCAGAGAATTGCACTCTGTTAAATGGTTTATGAGACCATCTTCTTACTGTCAGAATCACCCACATGGAGCGAGATACGGGAATCAAACCCGTCATCTAATCGTTGGCAACGATTCGTAATATCAATATACCAATCTCGCATCTTGCTGGTTCGGCAGGACTCGAACCTGCGACAAAGAGATTAACAATCTCCTGCTCTACCAAACTGAGCTACAAACCAATGCTGAGCCTTTACGAAGATTTGAACTCCGCTTTCAACGCTACAAGGGTTGAGTTTTTCCTACTAAACTATAAAGGCTTCTTGCAGAAGGACTAGGATTTGAACCTAGAAAAGCGAGTTTGGAGTTCGCTGTGATACCGTTTCACTATCCCCCCTAATGCTACGGAACTAGGCTTTGCTCCTAGAATCTCAACTTTCAGAGAGTTGCGTGTTACTGATTACACTACTCCGTATTATTTTAAATATGTTTTTGTTTGCAGAGATGGGATCGAACCATCACCCAAGAGTTTCAAAGACTCTGCTCCGATACCAGTACAGAGTGTCTGCAAATGTTGTGCCTTTAAACGGATTTGCACCGATGTTACTGGATTGAGAATCCAGTTGCCTTACTATTAGCAGATAAAGGCATTGAGTCTTAATTAGATGTACTCCTGAGAGGATTCGGACCTCCAATCTTTGAGTTAGAACCTCAAGGCATTTCCATTATGCTTCAAGAGTATATTAGTCAGAGTGAGAGAAATCGAATCTCTTCAGAATGGTCCCAAACCAAACGTGCAGCCAGTACACCACGCTCTGATATTGGGTGACATAGGAGATTTGCACTCCTCCTAATGCCTTCACAGGGCATTATGCTTCTACTACATTATTATCACCATGAGAAATATTTATTATAAATTTTTGTAGCGATTAGGGGTATTGATCCCCTTTTCCAGCGTTGAAAGCACTATGTCCTACCTTTAGACGAAATCGCCATAATTCATTTTATTTATATCATTAATGATATTATCTGTCAAATGTGGAGATGTTCGGTAGTGAACCGAAGTGTAAGAATTTTTCTTAAAGAACGTTTACAATCATTAAATTCCTGCCTTTAATAACTAATGCTCTAGTCAAGTCTGCCGCCTCAACTGTGTTTCCGCCCTTACTAACCCATTGAGGAAAGTTAATAAAAACGTCTTCCTAATTAAGCAAAAGCGTAGTTAGGTTGATACTCACTGGCAAGTTCCCTTTCGAGAGCTCGCTTTTCAGCAAGTAGTAATGCTTTTTTATCAGCATTTATTTTTTTGGCCTGTTTTACGACCATTGCCAAAGTCGGATTGCATTCTTAAAGAGCTATTCTTATCGAATCAAATACATCCCCTTGTGTTGCAGATAAATATATATTACCAAGGTAACAATTAATTATTTGCAACGATATTCATTATAACATAATTAATAATAATAATCAACTTGGTTTTTCAAATGTTTGCTCCCATTTTAATTGGTTTGAATATTTTTTGTAAAGTTGTTGAACTCGATAATTACAATACCACTTAATGTTATCACGAGTTTCTTGCGATAACTTATAAGAATTATATAAAAATTCATCAAGATAAGACATCTTCCTTAAAAACTTTTTAAGAGAAATTCTCTGTTCTTTTTGTTGCAGTTTCTTTAAATTTTTCATTCTCCAATAAAATTGGCAATATCTTATTATTATAAGAATATTTCATTGATATATTTAAAAATTTGTTTTGCAAATTATAATTAGAACAGTATTTTAAGGATCTCATATTATTTAGTTTTTTTCTTTTATTGGTGTTGATTTTACCTCTTTAATTGATTTTTTAGTATCTTCCTCAATTTTACTTTCTACCTTTTGTTTTTCAACTTCCTTAGGGTCAGCAAGTATAAAATGTTGAAGTTTACCATCGACTGTTAAAGTTTCTACTTTCTCGACTTTAACCCCATTTTTAGCAAAACTGCCGAGAGCTTGATTTAACTTTTTTATATCGTCATATTGGTACAATTTAATATTTATCACGCTCCTTTCTATATATTAAAAATATTATTTATTATTATCTCTATTTTTTTTCTGAAAAAATAATTTACTCCACCAACTAATTTGATTTAATGGAATGCCTTTTTTTATTTTATTTATTGCTTTAGCCATAATTGGTTCAACATTATCAGCTACAGCTTGAGCAGATGCGTCTACGACCTCCTGTGCCCTTTCACCAACCTTATCAGCAATTCTGTTACATTGACTAGCAGATATGTCTAAAATCTCTTTACATAATTGTAACATTTGTGCTTGATTTGTTTTCATTTCTGCAAAATCTTTACGGTCATCAGACGTATCTGTAGACATTAAATCAACTACGCTTTGGATACCGTCTAATTTAGTAAGTATTGGCTTAAATCTATCTTTTACTGCGATTTCTATTTCTTCCCTAATAAGTTTTCGTAATGAATCTTCGTCTATTGGCATAATAATTTAAGTTAATGCTATTTTAGCACATCACTAGATATAATGGGTTCTTTGAGCCTAGGAATTAAAGCACACTCTGGTATTTCAGGGTATTCTTCACTATAAACTACTGCTTCATAATTATTAGTAAGTACATTATAATTCACTCTTAATATTTCAGCATCTAATGGCAACTTATTCTTAATTGCTCTTTTACAAACTTCTGCAAATATTTGTGCTGAAAATTCTAATATTTTAATTTTTTGTAATTTCATAAACTCCTTTCATTATTTCTTCTTTATTATGAAATCCAGTTAATTGATTAACTATTTTTTTATTTATATCCATAAAAATTATCGTAGGGATACTCATAATATTATATTGTTGAGCCATATCAGGACAATTATCAACATTAATTTTAAAAATAGTTAATTTATTCTCATAAATTTTAGATATTTCTTCAATAATCGGTGTAATTAATTTACAAGGATTACACCAAGGTGCATAGAAATCTAAAATTATAAGTGTTTTGCATTTATCTATTTCTTTACTATAATTTTGGTCTGTTATTATCATAATTTCCTTTCTTTGAAAAAAGTTAAGAAATCATCCTTACTTAATACAACAATTTCTACTCCATTTCCTAGTTGTATTGAGAGGCAAGGTAATTTTCTACACTTTAATGCCTCTGTATGTATTTTATCCCAAATTTGTTCTGTAATTGAAAATCCCTTTTTTTCTGTACTTTTACAGTCTATCAGAAATTTATCTGTAGTAACATCTCCAGGAGCAAAAAATAAACCACCACTCCTGGGAGTTCTTCTCCCACCAAAAGATATAGAATCTCTCAGCTCTTTTTTCTGCCACCTTCTCATTTTATATTTTTAATCCAATATATTACACCAGCGATTAATAAAACAATTACTAATCCCCAAATAAATATTGATTCTACTGTCCAAGTATTTGATTTAGTATTATTTATTGGACTAACTATAATAGAACTTTGAGTTTGAGTAGGAATATCTGTTATGGTTAATTTTGCAGAAATACCAGCAGTTGGCGTTTCTGATAAATCCATAGCAGGTGCATTACCATCTACTAATAAATTCATAATAATCACCTCCTTTATATTCCAGGCTTCAACGATCTTCCTGGAGTTTCCTGAGGACCACCATTTTTTTCAATATCCTCACCGTTAATTTTATATAACATTGGTTTAATTATTTTAGCTTTTGATTTAATCAAATCTAATTGATTTTCATCTATCCAATAACTTTCCTGTGGCATACCATCCTTGAGTTTTAAACTTTTAACTCCAACGGTTCGGCATCCATTTGTCCATTCTGTTATACCAATTACAATACCAGTGAATCCTGTGATTTTATCTTTAACTTTATCACCTATTTTAATCATAATAATCACCTCCTTCTGATTTATATATTTTTACCTGTTGCCTGACACTTTAGGTCTGGCTTCGTTTACAGTCAATTTTCGACCTTCATATTCATTACCATTTAAAGACGCAATGGCTTTTTGAGCCTCATCTTCATTTGAAAAAGTTACAAATCCGAATCCTTTTGAACGACCTGTTGTTCTATCAGTAATAACTATTGACTCGACAACTGTTCCTTGTTGACCAAATAATTGTGCAAGTATTTCATTAGTTATATTATAACTAAGATTACCTACATATAATTTTGTACTACCCATATATTTTTCACCACCTCTCCTAATCAAAAAATTATTGAATCTTGAATGATTATATTTCAAGAATTAAAATATTTCCGTTATTTTATTTTATTTGCTAATTTATCAATAGCTTTAGCTAATGCTGCAATATTATTTTTAATTGCAATATTGTTTTTAAGAACTTGTTCATTATTATCAGCAACTTGTTCATTTAATTCTTGCTGTTTTTGTCTTAATTCAATTTCTATTAATAAATCAGAATTAATTTCTCTTGCCTCAGAAATTCTGTATAATGGCTTTTTAACTATCATTTTAGCCTTTGATATTGCTTCTTTTTCATCTTTAGCTAAGACATTAATATGTACAGAATCTAATAATGTACCTTTCATACCATAATCATCTGATATATTAATATATCCAGTTACTTTATAAGAATATTTCATTCTGTTTATTCACCCCCTTTCATGCTATTTTATTAAAAAGGAATCTCCGAAGGAGACACATCCTTTTTAATCTCAGATACAACATCTGCCACTTTTTCTACTACTGGTTCTTGACTTGGTTCTGGTGGCAAAAGCTGTGCGTTATCTACTGCGGGTGCAGTAGTTGTTTGTTCTACCCTCTTACTGTCTAATAATATTAATTCATCAGCAATTACCTCAGTTACATTACGAGGATTACCTTGCTGGTCATTCCACGACCTGTTAGCCATCCTTCCCTCAACATATACCTTGCTACCCTTTTTAACATATTGAGAAATAATTTCAGCCAATTTACTCCAAGCAACTACTTTATGAAATGTTGCTTCTTCCTTTTTTTGTCCGGTAGAATCTTTCCACTCCCGATTAGTTGCTACGCTAAAAGAGCAAACTGCTGTTCCACTCGGAGTATATCTTAATTCTGGGTCTTTTGTTACATTTCCAATTAATGTTGATTTATTTAATGATCTCATTTTTTATCACCGTCCTTTCTGTTTTTTCCCATAAAATTTATCCGTCCTCTCATATATTTCACTTTCTACTAAAGTATTTAGTTCTAACATTTTATAGACTACTCTCATAATCTCTCGAAACTTCTTAACTTTTAATTCAGTATCGGCGACCACGCCTATGTCGATACAATATTTCATTTTTTAGATTCAAGTTTTAATAACTCTTTACGAAAATTCTCAATATCTGTTTTAGCTCGTTCTCCTAATGCTTCATGACATAAATATGCTTGTGTAAATAGAATATCTAATTTTAGTTTTAATGATTTTGGTAACTTACCATATTGTTTATTCATTTCCAAAGCACCTCGTAAATATCCTGCTTCCAACCATGTTAAACAAAGTATTGCATCATTTGGTAATTTATTTGTATTATTCATATATTTAGAATATTCCTGCGATTAATATATTTTTTTCTTCAAGTTCTTTTGCGGGAATAGCAATGAAATAAGTACCATCATGATTATCAATTAAATCTTTTTCATATTTATTTAATAAATCAGATTCTCTTAATTTATCCAAATCAACTAATATCCAATTAGATATCTGATGTTGGTCATTAGTCCATCCATATAGATAAAATTTTCCAAATCCCTTTCTTATTTTTGAAAATTCAGTTTCAGAACCACTATCTCTTAATGCCCTTATTGTTAGATCTCTATATATATGTCCAGGCTTAGAATATTCAGGTCTTCGTATTCTTACTGCAATATCTCCACCCTTGAATTTAATCGTATAATCAGTTGAATTATTTACATCTTGTTCAAAAGACGCAACATCTATATCTAATATATGATGAGCATTAAATTTTAATATTTCTCTTATTTGAGATTCATATGTATCTGACCAATTCCGATCTTTTTGATAACTATCCATATTTTTTTACTTCATTTCCCCAGACATCAAATCCTTTATGTGCTTCACGACCAAACATATCAATGCGTGGGGCAGGAGATACTTTACAAACTAAGTCGTAAAAGATTTCTGGTTTTCGACTATGTTCTCGTACCTTAGCATTAAAGTCCAACCTTTCACCTTTTTTTAATAAAGGCAAACTTCCTTTAGTACAGAATAAAATATGCTCTGTTGAATACATCCAACTAAATGGTGTAAAACCAACATTTTTAACCCATGTCATTAAGCATTGGTAATTAAATCCCCAATTTTCAACAAGTCGTAAAGCCATTGGCAGGAATTTATGAGTAGTCCAAAGATATAAATGTGCGTTATCATCAGATAATTGATTGATAATAGTTCCAAATTTTTTTAATTCATCCTCACTCATTGTTGGATAATCAAACTCTACCTGATTAGGTCTTACATCTCTTTCTATTTTCTGCATAGGCCATGGCGGATCAATTACTAAGCTTGCATATTTACCTTCGGGTAATTTAACGCCTTGAGTTTTTAATGTTTCAATTAATTCTTTAGCTTTTTGTCTTTTATTTTCTTGTTGTACCTCTGAAATGGTAAGTTCTCCAGATTTAACTTTTTCAAATGCTTCTGGATCTTCCTTTTTAATGCGTGTAGCTTCTTCAACATAGCTTTGAGAAGCCCCAACCTGTTTACCAGCAATTCCAGCATTTTTACCAAGAGCATATTTTTGTGCTCTTGATTCTGATTTTCTATCTCCACCATGTGGATTTCTTAATTCCCATGCTTCTTTAATACTTACAGCAAGTGCAGCTTTTTGACTTTGTGTAAGTTGTCGTCTATATAGATTCTTACTTACCACAAAATTTATTGGATCATCGCCCTTATAATTAACAAATTTTCCCTCAATACCTAATTCAATACAAGCCTTATACCTATGGAATCCATCTAATATCTGGTTTTCAAATAACGCAATAGGTTCTAATAATCCATTTTCTTTAATATCTGATTTAAGTTCCGCAAACTCTTCCTCTGTCATTTTTGGGAATAGTTTTGAAAGTTCATGTGATTGGTAATTCATTTTTTCTCCTTCCATAATTCATTTAATTGTTTTTGAAAATCAGGATTATCTCTTATCTCTTTTTCTAATTCTTCTCTGCCTTGGAATGTCTTACCCACTACATCGTAATAAGCACCACGTCTGGTAATTTTATTTTGTATTAAAAGCATAGAAACTAATTCATCAGCATCATCAAATACAACTTGTGGTGTTTTAATATCTAAATCAGGATGATAAAAAAGAAAATAACCATCTCTGAAAGGTGGTGAAACCTTTGATTTTGTTACTTTGAATTTTACCTGTTGACCTATTACTTTTTTATTTTCTTCAATTAATTCACCTCTTGATACCTCTACTCTTAAAGAGGCGTAAAAACCTAGTGCCCTACCTCCGGTTGTCAGATTTGGAGAATTGTGAATAATAACTCCATTTTTATAACCACCAACCATATAATTATGATTGTTTTCAATGCTAATATCATATTTTCCTTTTATTCTCATCTGCCTATTACTCGCTTTTCTTACCAAGATGACATCAACAAAACTCTGTTTAATTTCTGGTTTATTTGATAAATCAAAATCAATATATTTATTTTGATGATTCTTTGTCAATTTATATTGCATACAAGTGGGAATATATTTTCTAATCATATAATGAAGTTTGTTTGTTGATTTAGTATCAAAATATATATTTCCTTGTTTTGAAACTGATACATTAAGCCCCTTCCTTTTTAGTATTTTCTCTATTTTGTCTTTTTCGTTTTGGTTATTTTTAATTCTTTTTGCAGATATTATTGACCGTTTATGGTAATTATTAGTATCTAAACAACCATCATCCATATACCACAACGCCATACTCATTGGTGAATAATATTTTTCCAACATTACAGATGGTAGTTTATTTTTTAATTTATTTTTTATAATAGAAAATTCATATAAATAGTTACTTTCATAACTATCTCCATTTCTATTCATATCAAAAAATCTTGCTATTTTTGATAGTTTCCATTGTTGATATTTAATATTTTCAGTATTTCGTATTTGATATGATGCAGTATTTCTAGTTCCAATTCTTAAATGTGAATCTCCTACAAATGTTCCCCACATAAAGTCAGCTAGACTTCCATTTATTATCTGATTATATTTTGATAACAGTTTATCGTTTAAAACAATTTTCTTTGCTTTTTTCCATCCAGTACTAGTCAAAACTTTATGGTCAGGAGTAACAGTTATGCCAAATCTGCCTTTTCCATCAATTGATGTTGTTTGAATATGGATATAATCATTCCGATTTTTAACTCTACCATTAAAATGCCAGTTTATAATTTTACTACTTTCATATTTTTTTAATATTTCGTTAAATGTCCATACATAACCTTCAATTTTATTCTCTACGACTTTTTTGATTGGAAAAGACCTACCATCGGTAAAATTAACTAATGTTTCACCATGAACGCAACCGTACATAGTTGGTTTTTCTCTAATTTGATTTATAAAGATAATTAAGGTTTTATTTTTAGCGGCTTTTGCGGTAATTTTACGTAATCCTTTACTCATTAAACGGGCATGTAAACCAATGGTTTGTTTTTGCATTTCGTTTTCTGCCTCGTAGTTCGGTAATAATGAGGCAACTGAGTCAACAACTATTAAAGATACCTCTGTATCTAATAATTTATCAATAATATCAAAAACCTCTTCGCCTGCGGATATTTGAGAAATAATCAATTTTTTAACGTCTATGCCTATATGTTTAGCAAATTCAGGGCTAAAGGCGTTTTCGCTATCGAGGTAAACCACATTCTTACCTAATTTTTGAAATTCAGCTACAGTACGCAGTGCAATGAGGCTCTTACCTGAATTATGTACTACAATTTTATTTGCAATATAATTATTATAAGGAGATAAACAAGAAATATCATAAGTATTTCTTAGTCCAATATTTTTAATAGAAATAATTTTTTCTTTATTTATTTTTATTCCAAAGATTCCATTCTTATGATTTCTATTTGCATGATACCTATTGTGTTCAGATTCTTTTATTAGTTTCAAATTTTTTAAATTATCATTTTTTGGATTACCATCTTTATGGTGAATAATATATTCTTTTTTAATAAATCGCATTTTATTAATAATTTTTTTACTTTTAGTATTAAGAATATTTCTATAAATGAATACAGAAATATTATTAAGATATGCTTCATAAACTAAATGAGAATATCTTCCTCTATGATAGATATATTTGTCTACATTTTTTATTCTCCATACTGGGTGATATTTAACACATATTTCATTATATCTAGTTTGTTTATATTTTTTTAATGGCCTATTGCTATTATTCACGAAAACAATATCTGCAATTTTTAAATCTTTTAATTGTTTATATGTATTACCAATTGTAAGAAATTTATGCTCTTTTGTTGAGATAATGGATTTACCAGATTCTGTTTTTAATTCAAAACATTGTTTTTTTCCAGCGTCAATAACATTAATTATTGGATTTTTAAAAACAAAACCTTTTTCATTTACAGAAGATACTAAAAATGAAGATTTTATTGTTTGTCGTCTTTGATAATATCCTTTACCTTTTCTTTCAATTTTATTAAATCTTTCATATAAATGTTCAATAGTCCCACCTTTGCTATTTTGTAATTTACCATTTTTATCAATGATAAAATATGGAATAAAAGTATCTTTATCAATACATGAAAATATCCCGTACAACTCGACAGTACGACCCAAAGGCCATCCGCCACCCATGCAAAAATTTAAGTAAGGACTACCAGAGGATATTCGCTCAGTTTCAATACTTGGCATTGATCCAAGCCTGCCTATTGTATTTTCACCAAACTTTTTATTCAGGGTTTCTATTATTGTATCTAAATCTTTTGACATTTTATTTACTTTTTTAATTCGCTTAATATTTGTTTTTCATTAAGTTGATCGCCTATAAATACATAAGTTTCCCAACCATATTTAGCAAAATGCTCCTTTCGCTCCTGAATATAATTTCCCTGATGATGATAAACATTTCCAACTTCAATTAATTTTTTCTCACCATTTATATTGACAAAATCAGGATTTTTCCCACCAATAATCAGTTCACCATCACCGACGTATTTATAAGGCAGATTGTATTTAGAGAATAAACTAATAGTCTCCTGTTCTAAACTAGTAGGTCTTTTAAGCAAACCTTTTAAAACTGCTTTAATAGCTTTATCTTTATATTCCTTTTGATCCCAATTTAATTTTTTATCTTCCCAATAACAATTGTATGAACAAAACTTTCGTTTGATACTTTGGAAATGTTTTATTCTTTTATTACAAAAACTACACGTAGAAAAAAGAGTTGCATTCTTAAAGTTTCCCTTACTTCCTTTTTTAAATTCAGTTGCTTTACTTGCGTGTTCTCCTTTTTTAAATAACTTAGCATTTTTAGTAATGACCCCTTTTTTACTACTCCAATAACATTGATAAGAACAAAATTTGCCTTTAGTAGCTAAAGAATTATATATAAGGTTTTTTTTACAAACCTTACATATTGAAACTTGTTTTGTTTTGACATCTAAATCACTCATACTTAGCTGGCTGATTGGCATACATTCGTGCTTTTAAATTCTGAGAAAATGAAATATATGATTGTATTTGGTCTTGTTTAAAAAACTCTTGTATGAGCTGATCTCTACCATCAAAATCCTGAAATACAAAATCTGCTCTTTTATTTGACCATTCTATATCCAAAAGATTAATCTTATTTATCATTAACCAAACGGCAATGTGAAAATTAGTTGTTTTATATGTATTTATCATTTTTATTTTATTTGCTTTATTAAGTATACAATATTATTTCTTTTTTATCAACTTGAATTTAGTCATTTTGCGTAAGGTACGCAATCGTCTTTTGGTCTGCTCACTCCTAGAATATGATTGATATGTTCTTTCGCCTTTTTTAAATCTGTATTTGCGACCTAATTCTAAATTTTTATATGTGCCTTTATTATAATTAGCTTTTCTAAGTTTTTCTATAACTGATTTGCCGAGTAATGATTCTTTCAATTCGATACCCCATTTGATTTTATATTCGCGTGTGGTCGTTTTATGATGTCTGGTGATATGTCGGGCGAGTGCCCGATACCATCGGTTTCCACATTCTTCGCAACGATGTGCATCGGTTAAAATGTCATAATCAGGTTTACCAAAACTCATATTTTTAATTCACTAATTATTAGTGAAATATGCCACCAGTCGCAGTTACAGGTCGGCAAATTCTTTGATTTTTTTTGTAAGTTCTTCGATTGTAAATTCATTTGTAATTTTATCCTCGATCTCATCATCAGTCATCTCCTCTCTAATAACAGGTTTTAAAGTTTTATCTTCCAGGAATGGTCGTTGTCTAAAAAATAAATCAAGTGTTTTCTCATACTCCTCATCTAACCGTTTTGTAAACTTTAGAAATTGTCTGGTTGAGCGTCTCATAGTTTTTCTACCAATAATCCTCCTGGATGAATAAAGTCATACATAAATTTTTGTCCTGATATTCCTCTACGGTTTTTTAATAATTCTAATTCTACTTCTTGCTTATTGCCATTTATGGTTTCAAACTCTCGTCTGCGTAAAAGAAAACCCAGATCGGCAACCATAGCGATTGATCCCGAACCTTTATACTCAATAATTTTTGATCCTTCTCGGCCAACTTTATTAGATAACTGTGATAAAACCAATATGCAGCAATTCATTTCTTTTGCTAGTTTTTGCAGTTGAATTGACAAAAATGACAATCTCGCATATTCATCCATGCCATTTGTTAGTTGAATATTTTGAATAAAATCCACGATTACAAACTCGTACTTATTATCTCTAATTGCCTTATCAAGATCACCCATCAGGTATAAATCGTCATAAAAATACATATCTTCATCATAGGTGGTTATCTTGGCTTTAGCTTTAGCCTTAGCGTCAAACTCTTCTATCTGCAAAAGTCCCGCAATAATCCTAGTAGGTTTAATATTTGATAACTGCCCGATAAGTCTTGACACTATCATTTCATTTGATATTTCAAGTGAAAAATATGCGGTTTTAAACCCTTTTTGAGCTATTTGATAGAGAATCTGGCCACCAAGTATTGTTTTCCCAATCCCTGTAAACGCACCAATCACGACAAGTTCTTTTTTCATAAATCCGCCATCAAGTTGTTTATCTAATATTGAAAATCCTGTAGGTAAAAACTCAAGGTTTTTTTTATTAGTTTCTATTGATTGGATTATTTCTGAGGCTTGTTTCATCCTGATAAACTCCATTTCTCATCTAATACTGATTTTTTCTTTGAAGGATTCAACCATTTGTCAATTTGTTCATCTGACCGTAATAAAAAATCAGGGTCTGCCCGCCAACCTCGATCATTACCGCCTGTGTGCCATGAACTTTGAGATAAATTAGAGATAGCCTCAATTAATTGATTTTCGGTGAATTTTTTTCTTCTAAGCATAAGTTTTTTATTACGACCATCTGTTTCTTGAAAATTAGTTTTAAATTTTTCATTAAAAGAATTTATAAAAACAGACAAAAAGTCTTTAGACTTTTTCCCTAGGGGGGTAGGGGGGGTATCATTGTTATTATCCT